>Ga0222719_10005051_pt1 | contig 11467 bp, 10 predicted proteins | sample C33_34DmetaG_FD_165039 | JGI IMG/M metagenome (GOLD analysis project Ga0222719, IMG submission 165039) | Estuarine water microbial communities from San Francisco Bay, California, United States - C33_34D | ecosystem: Environmental > Aquatic > Marine > Unclassified | place: USA: California...
AAGAAAGTATGGATGATTTACTTGATGGATTTGCTAGTATGTTTCTTCCAAAAACAAAAAAATCAAAGACTACTAAAAAAGCAAGAAGCACTGCCAAAAAACCATCAAATGTTCTTTCTCAAGTTGTAAAACAAATAAAAAAAGATCAAAAACAAAAACCAAAAAAAACACCCAAGACAGAAGGTAATAAAATGAAACTTGAACCATCTAGAGTTTCCACAAGAAACAAGAAAAAAACTGATGTTTTATTATATTAAGTATATATTTTGTAATTAAACAATATTTATTTTTTGATCATTCAATTTATAACATTGATTTGGATTTTCTTCGAGTTTGAAATTGAAAGTAACATCTTCTTCATTACACGATTCTTGTTCTTCTTTTTCATATTCTTCAACAATATCTTCTAATTTGACTGCTTTTGAATCTTTCATAATACTCATCATATGTTCTTCATCCAACAAAATTTCGAAATCTCCTGTACCACAAGGAGGTTGTTGCCCAAGCATTACATTTGCAGAAACACCATTAACATTGTCATATTGTGCAAAGATACTTGCGTTTACTAACATATCGGTTGTTTCTTCAAATGAAGATTTTGCAAGAGGACCAATATCACCCCTATTAATACCATGACGATCGATTGAAATAAGATATCCTTTGAATGTCATAACATCCATCAATAACGACAAGTGTCTGTAATTCATAGATCCTTCGCTTGTTACGTTTATAAGTTCATTATACAGTGCATTTCTCGTCGCCTCAATACCCAATGTTTCATAAATCTCGCGAATATCATTGGATATAGTTCTTGTTGAATCAATATTAGGATTGGACAATATGTCAATGAGATTTGTTCCATCGGTGTCAAGAACCCATTCAATAACCTTATCAAATGACTCTGATTCTTTATTATATTTTTCATATTTCTTTTTATTCAATGATACTTTTTTAATACCCTTACATCCTTTGAGAAGAACTTGGTATACGATATTGTGTTCAATTGCTTTAACAGATGCCAACTCATCTGCTGCATCAACATCTTTCAATGCTGTGTCTGTCAATTTGATTCTGAAAATACATTCTTCTGCATTATCGTCGCTATAAACACAATCTATATATTTGTCATATGCCATATTGAGTTTAGTATAAATATCAATCATTCTCAATCCATAGAAATTCATTTTTTCTTTATTAAATTTCATACGTAGCACCCAGCACGATTCACTCTTGCATTTATTTGCCAAATTTTCAATACTTCTAAATTCATTATATATAGTCATAAGACCTTTATCCTTTTCGATTGTTGTGTCATATTTACTATTGTCCCAATAAATTTCACTATATTCCAATATATCGGACAATTTTGTAATTTCGATAGAATTTTTAATGTTAATTGCTGCCGATTTTGCTTTTTCAACTCTTTCGTCTTTCGTTTCTATACCATCCTCCTCCATAACTGGATTTACAACAGTTGCTATGTCGTGTTTCATATATATAATCAATGTTGGTGTTTTTGTCTTTTTAGTTGCACTCAGAATTTCTTTCAATCTAGGTACACCAGAAGTTGCTTTGACTGCCGCTTCTGTTCCCGAAACATGAAACGAGTCAAGTGTCATCTGTGTACCCATTTCTCCAATAGTTTGTGCAGCAACTATACCGACCATTTCTCCAGGTTGAGAAATCGCTTCTGTAAAATATTGTCTGATTTGTGCAACAATCCAATCAAATACTTCTACCGAAAAGTGATATGTAATTAACATTTTCTTTGGCGAAAGATACAATCGGACAAGAATTTGAAAGAACATCATTCCTTGTTCAGTATCTTTGATATATAATTCTTCACAAAGTTTATCAATTGTATCAAGAACATAATCAGGAGTTAAATCAGTCTTTGATGATTTCACACCAAGATTCTGAATACGATCATGTGCATTTTTGATAATTCTATCAAAAGGTATGGGATATTTGATAGCAGCGTTTTTAATTCCACCAAATACCTTTTCAATAATGAACATTTTGTCATTGACTATTTTATCATAATGCTGAGAACATCTTTTGAATGTATCACTGGAAACTTTTTCGAATGCTGTTTTTGTCATATGATATTTCAGTCTGTCACTTTGTGTCAAATGATAATTCATTTCCATATCCATAGAATTCATCATAATCGTAGGAATATATTGTGATTCTATCTTGCACCCATCCATCCCATCTTCTCCGTAAATAAATTGCACAATAGAACCTTTAGCATTTCTTACAGTGTTGTCATAATATACTTTGACATCTTCCATTGCTTTTACTAATCTTCTTTGAATATAGCCAGTTTCTGAAGTTTTTACAGCAGTATCAATAAGACCTTCTCTTCCACCCATTGCATGAAAGAATACTTCTTGTGGTGAAAGACCATCGATAAAACTTCTTTCTACAAATCCTCTCGCATCAGGACCATCGTCATATTTAGTGAAATGTGGCAGTGTTCTATCTGTAAATCCGTAACTAATACGTTTACCATCTACATTTTGTTGACCAACACAAGCAATAATCTGAGCAACATTAGTTTCCTTTCCCTTAGAACCACATTTTACCATGTTGATCATTCTATTTGTTTTTTCATCAATTTGAGACAATCCTATTTTACCTACTTGATTAGTTGTTTCATTCAGAATACCAATTATTTCGCGTTCTGTGAAATCTGCATTATTGAAAATACTGTTATTCTCAATGACACCTCTCCTTACTTCGTCAAGTTGATTATAAGCGATTGCTTTCATTTCTTTAATTTTATTTTTGAGATTTGCATCTGTTGTAGAATCAACTATCAGATCACTAATACCAACACTGAAACCCGAACTCAACAACCACCTACACATAAGTCGTTGTGTATTATCCAAGAATTTTCGAACTTCAAATGGTCCATAATCATGATAGATAACAGGGATCAATCCGGATGTAATTCCGTGAAATACTGTTTTATCAAGTGTTCCACTTTCAAGTTTGCTGTTTTTGATGACAAATTTTTCATCTGCCTTATTTTTTCTATTGATATTTAGACCAGGTGGTAGAATACACGAATATGCTTCTTTTCCAGTATACTGGTATTTCTTATTTGGTTTATTTAATTCTCCAGTGAAATATGAATTAATCATTTGTAGATTTGCCATTGTTTTATCACCAATAACAGTATGATCTTTTGTTAATCTGAACGAACCAAGAAGTGTATCTTGTACAACTTCAATTATGGGTTTACCGTCTCTGGGTGCCAATATCATATATGGAACTGCGGCAATGTCCATCAATTCGTTCATTGTTTGAATATTTTGAGGACAATGTAAATTCATTTCATCACCGTCAAAATCTGCATTATATGGAGGTGTATCCAATACATTCAATCTGAATGTCTGATATGGCATAACAATTACTTTGTGACACATCATACTCATTTTATGAAGCGATGGTTGACGATTGAAAAGGATATAGTCACCATCTGATAAATGTCTATGAACAACGTCACCATATTTCAATTCTTTAACGATTTTTTCTATTTCGTTGGCAGCATACTTCAAGTTGATAGTGACTGAATCGTTTTTCTTCTTAACATATTTGGCACCTGGCCATGTTTCAGGTCCATTTCGAATCAAATTTTTGAGATTTTCAATATTGTATTCGTTAACAACCTCAGGAAATGTAATATTAATAGCAACTTTGATCGGAACACCTAGTTCGTCAATACTGATATAAGGGTCTGGTGTGATAACAGTTCTTGCCGATTGATCAACGCGTTTCCCGTTCAAATTACCACGAATTCTTCCTTCTTTTTTCTTCATTCTGTCGGAAACAGACTTCAGTTTTCTTCCATTTCTCTGTTGAGAAGGCGCAAGACCTGATATTTGATTATCCAGAAGTGTAAATACATGATATTGTAATACCATACTGATCAATTTGATAGTTTCTTCAGAAGAACCTTTGTTAATTCTATCTTGAATATTGTTATTAGTCTTAATAATTTCACACAATTTATGAGTCAAATCATCCTCTCTTCTTTGTCCATTTTCTTCTACAATACTGGGTCTGACAGCAGGTGGAGGAACAGGAAGAACAGTTGTTATCATCCACTCAGGACGATTCCATTTAGGATTAAAACCCATTATTTCCATTTCTTCTTCTGAAATTCTTTTAAATATACGCAAAACATCCTCTGGTGTAAATTCTAGAACTGTTTTATTATCTTCTGAAGAAGTAACCTTTTCTTTCCATTCGGCTAAAATTTTCATAGGACCATCTTTATTGTATTTTGAAGGTTGTTTTGCACCACATCCAAGCGATCCATCGTCGCCGCAGCATTTAATTTTATTGTTATTGTTACACAGTTTGAAGTATGCACCCCATCTTTGTTGATTGTCTTTCATTGCCATAATTTTTGAAATATCTTGTTTAAGGTCAACATGAGTTGTATTAGGCGAGATCAACATTTTTGAACACCTATAACAAACACATTTCAGTATTTTCCTTGTAATGTCAAAGAACATCGCATGAAATACAGGTTTTGCAAGAACAATATGTCCGAAATGTCCGGGACAGAAAATGTTCTTTTGCTCGCATGTACTACATACTTTATTATGTTCCAGAACACCCATTCTGGAATCAAACAGACCTCCTACAACAGGTTCATTTCCTGTATATGTATCTGTTCTATTGATCTCTACGGCAGATCTAGAAATTATTTCTTCGGGTCCAAGAACACTAAATTGTATTCCTTTTATGTCTTGTATTTCGACCTTTTGGTCTGTATATGAAAGTTCTGGATAAATTGACATACCTCTTAATAATTATACATATATTATATGTTTAATATCATTTTTTTATTTACACTGGTTAAACAATAAATCAATATTCAAACCCACCAAAATAGTACATGTTTAGATTATTCTGGAATTCATTTTTAACAATATATTTTTTGAAAATTTTTGTTATACATGTACTCTTTAATGAAAATAGTACATTTCTTTATTTTTTTGAATTTTATAAAAACTATTCAAAAAATTTAAAAATAAATACATACATGTACTCTTTTGTGACATTATTCATGAAATTTTTTCAAGTTCAATTTATAAGTCTCTTTTATCCGGGTATCAGGTAATTGTTTTATTAGTTTTTCAGAAATTAACCATTTTTCAGACAATATATTATATTTATGATTTTCATTGAACAATACATTTAAAAAAAGGTATGCTATTAATATTATCAGAAACGATGTGATGATATTTTTGGTACTGTAATATGCTATACAAAAGAACATTGAAAATTGTGTAACAGGATGTACCAAAAGTTTTTCTTGTGCCTTTGTTAAATTGATTTTAGCAAACCTGTTTCCAAATTGAAATAATAATATCATTAAAATTGAAATAGGATCGAATTCTGTCATCTACTATTATGCTATAAAACATTATTTTGGAAATAAAACATTAGACATATCTTGTAATAAATCCCTTGTTGTATTGTTGTCATTGTTTGATCTTTCGGTGAATACAATATAGTCCATTATCAGGGAAACTATACCCAACAACATCAAACACCCGCATGTATAATCCCATACAAAAATGTAATAATTACAGATAATTAAAAGAATAAATATCCATTTATTTTCAAATGTATCTAAAATGTACTCAGGATATTGAACCGAAGGACGCAGACCATATATAATAAGATATGTTGAAAGAATTCCGGAAATTACTCCTTTTAGAATATCTTCAATGTATTTCATATGTATGATTTCTCTATTATAGTATAATTATAATATTTTCTTTTCGGATATCTATATTAGAGGCGATATGATGAATTATAGCACATTGAAGGAGGCATACAGTGTTGATACTTTTGAGAGAGAGAGAAAGTCAAAATCTAAGAAAAAACATCGTAATGAAACAATACATGAAACTTTTGTCGAACAAGATCATGATGAAGATGATACCAAATCAATTGAAGATACCAAACCAATGGAAAAATCTAAGAAAGTTTCTTTAGCAGCAAATAAAGAAACTTTAGATGAAAAAACTGTTAAACCATTTTATGACGAAGAATTGGAAAAGTATCTCAATGTTAATGATTTTCAAGAAACCCAACCTTATTATCCACAGACATTTAGTGATGAAAATAATATGACCAACTTTAAACCGGCGAAAGAAAAACCAGTTATCAATAAAGAAATACAGAGTGATATTATTCGACCAAAAAATACAGACTATACCAAAGATATATTTTATAAGAACTTGATAAATATCGGTCTTTTTATTCTTATCGGCATTATGATTATATTTTTATGTGATCAAATTACCGAAATTGCTATAAATATTGGTATGAAAAAAACATTTGAATTACTTGAACCATATTTGCAACATCGTACGATGTAACATTTATTTTTCATAACCCTTTATTAACAAAGAATGGGTACAAATCCAAAATTTACTCATTTAATTCTATCTGGCGGAGGGTCAAAAGGATTTTCCTATCTTGGAATATTAAGATATCTATATAATGAAAAACTCGCAAATAACATAAATCATATTGCTGGTACATCTATCGGCGCAATGTTCGGTGTGATATTTGCACTAAAAATCCCAATTGATTTTATTGAAAATGCAATTTATGAAACTCTTGAAGAGTTTAATGAAAAAGAATCTATATTTTCAAACATTGATATTTTTAACTTTTTCAATTCCAATGGATTTAAATCAAATGACTGTTTAATTAAACCTATTATTAAGTATTTAAAATACAAATACGAAGTCGAAGACATGACATATATTGATTTTGTTAAAAGAACCGGTGTAAATATATATATAAATTGTACAAATTTAAATACTGGTCACAAAAAAGTTTTTTCTTTAGAAACAACACCATCTGTGTCTATATTGGATAGTATCAAAGCATCTATGTGTATACCATTTATTTATCAACCAGTATTTATTGATGGTGAATATTTTGTAGATGGTATAATATCAAAACCATTTAATTTAAAAAATATGTTTACAGATATCCCTCGTGAAAATGTATTGTATTTCTATCTCGCTGGTTCAAAAAATGAACAACTTGCAGAAATACCGAAAGGACAACAGTTATCGCTTCTGGCATATTGCAAAAGAATTGTCAATATATTTGTCTTGAATCTTTTTGGATCATCATTAGAAGAAATCGACGAATATTCAAAATGTGCAAATACAGTTTTTATAGGGGATGTTCCTTATGAATGTATAAATATTAAAACTCAAAATAGTAAACTAATAATAGAAATGACATCAGATGAAATTAACCACATGATATTATTGGGATATATAACAATGTCTAATTATATGAATAATAGGTATAAAGATAAATCATTAGATATTAATTAAACCACATTTAGATGAATGTTCTGAAAAGATCAATTATTATTGGACAAGAGTCTTTAGAAGAATCAAAATTCGAAAAAATTGAAAAATCTCAAATAAATGTTTCATCGGGAGAAATAAAAAAAAATTGGTGGACACCGTCTAAAACAGGAAATAAAAGGATAATGTTGTGTGGTACATATCCGATAGCAGCAAGTAATGGATATTCTAAAGTAGTTTATTATATTTCAAAACATCTTGGGAAATGCGAAGACATTGATTTGACGATATATGGATTTCAAAATTTTTCACATACTGTTGGTTCTGGTATTAGAAATGATATTCCATCGAGAGTCAAAATACACGATGCGTATGCTACAGAAAATCCAAAAAGAAATGGTTTTGGAGAAGTTGAAATAACTGATTATATTAAGGAGAATCCACAAGATGTTATTATTATTTTTAATGATAACATGATTACTTCCGCGATTGTTTCGAATATAGTGAGAGAATGTTGGAGTGAAAAGAAGAATTTTAAACTTGTATCATATATGGACCAAGTATATCCATATCAGAAAAAAGAGTACATTCAATTGTTGAATACATACTTTGATTCAATAATTGCATTTACACCATATTGGCAAGGAATTGCAAGAAAACTAGGTATAAAGGACGACATGCCAATGTTTTCATTTCCTCATGGATTTGATGAAACATTGTATTATCCTGTTCCGATGAAATTATGTAGAATGTATTACAACTTTGATCAGGATGCATTTATGATTTTGAATCTAAATAGAAATCAACCTAGAAAGAGATGGGATACAACTATAATTGCATGGGCAGAATTTGTCGAAAGACATTATCATGCTAATGTGGAAAACAAGAAAGTTTCGTATAAATGTAATAAGCATACAAAACGTCCCATAAAACTGGTGGTAGGAACACAAATAGATGGATATTGGAATTTAATGGACGTATTTGAAAACGAAATAAAATTTAGAGATATTCCATGGGAGTTTGCAAAAGAAACAATTCAGTCGGTTAATTTACCCCAACAAATGTCAGATAGAGATATCAATATATTATACAATGCATGTGATGTGGGTTTGAATACTGCTGATGGTGAAGGTTTTGGACTATGTGGATTTGAAGGTGCTGCACTGGGCAAAGCACAAGTTTCTGCATATGTTGGCGGAATGAAAGAATTCCTCAATTCGCAAAATTCATTACTTATAGAACCTGTAATGTCGATATATCTTGATAATAAATCTAAAGGTATTGGTGGAAAAGCAGAATTGACAAATCCAAAAGATTATGCAGAAGCGTTTTGGAAGTATTTTAGTAGTCCCGAGTTAGTGGAAAAACATGGAAAAAGAAGTCGTGAAAACATTCTTGTGAACTATAGATGGGAAAGTGTAGTTAACTATTTCTATAAAGAAATTATTCCCAAACTATAATTTTGATAATTTATCTGTAATGGATGCGATATCGTCCATCCAAAATTCTTCATAATATTTTAATGTTTCTAACCAAGATAATGCTTGTGCTGCACCGTCAATTTCATATATTGACCAAAATTGTTCGAGTTGTTGTTTTTTTAGTTCATTCATTTATTTTTATATAATAAACTTTTTTTAAATATTTATTGTAATTTGTCATTTTCCCTCCAATCATGATCAAATTGCACAGCATCTTTAAATATCAATTGTACTACATGTCTATCTTTTTTAAGCAATTCAAAATTTTCAATTTCATCACATATTTCGTCGTTTGATTTTCCGAGACCAATCTTATCAAAATCATATAAAATGGCAATTGCTTGTGTAAACCCATAATTATATATTATTTTATCAACTTGAGATTGTGTTAAAGAATTGATGTAATTGTAAATGAAAATTTGTTTTTCTCTTTCAGAAGAAAATGATTCGATGTATTTAAAATCTTTCACAAATTCTTTTATTTCATCTCTATTTATTTCTATAACATATTGATAAATATTTTCCAGAATATCTGGCATTAGTTTAGATAACATTGATAATATATACTTTATTGAATCATTTTTTAATCTTTTATTGGATACATCTTGGTAGAATCAAACCCCCAATGTAATAAGGTCTGTCTCATTCCTTTGTATACATTATCATCATTTTTCCCTATTTTATTAATTTTATTTTGTAATTGTTTTCTGAATCTACCGTTCTCACCTGCCAATCGTTTCCATCTTCCAATTTGTCGAATATCGTCTTCGCTTCTTCTTCCTTGCCAAAAATTACAATACCATTCAATCCAACCATAAGGATCAATATCTTCTCGTATCCATTTTTTACTCATCCAAAAATGATAAGAAGTTCCTACCTTTTTTTTATATTTGTTTACGTTTTTGTCATATGTTTCTGATGCATAATTATTTTTAGGAAGATATTTCAAAAAAGAGTATTTCTTGTACCTTTGATTATACTTTGTTTTTGTAACAGGAGATTGTATAGGTCTAAAATATGATCCACCCATGATACCAATTTGAAACATTTCTAAAGGAGTTATATTTGGTTGAAAATCAGGATAATCATGAAAATATAATGATTTTGGCATTTCTATAAAAATACGGGTAAAAAAAAAATATTTAAATATTTACTTATCGCTCAACAACTGCATTTTTGTTTGAATTTTTAGAAGAAGTTCATAAATTTGATTATTTGTAACAACTTTTGATTTTTTAGGAGATTTGTTGTTACGTTTTTCTTCTCTTTCTGCTTTTTTGGTATTATAATCAGAAATATCTACAGAATCAAGATTAAACTTACTTGCAGCATCTTCCATAGTAAGGTTATCTTCTTCCATTTGTTTAATGGCAAGAAGTACTAGACGAGTTTTGATACTTCCAGAAGTTCTTTGAAGAACCCTTGCCATCTCTTCGATTGTAGTTTTGTCTTTGACCATATCAAGAAGTTTGTCGATATCATCTTGTTCCCATTTAAGACCAACACGGCAGGTTTCTGGATTTTGTCTTTGTTCTCTCAGCATTTTAATAGATTTTATATAGGTATTTCTCACTGACTATAATAAGTAGTGTATTCTTTATATATTTTCTAGTTCATGTTTTGTCATAATTATTGTACCGTATTCTAACGCCTTTTTAATTTTTGCACTAGAATCATTATATTCTTTCACAATCAGATAATTTGTCGCCTTTGACAATGCTGTTGTTATGGTTCCACCACTATTTGTAATATTATCTTCATATTCTTTATTTCTAAAACCACTAAATACAACTTTTTTTCCTTTGAATATATCAAATTTGCTCGATTGATTATTAATTGCCTCTTTGTTTGATTTTTTACATTCGATTCCGATATCTTCGCAAAATTCAAAGTATTTTTCAATCCCTTTTATAAATTGATCAGCAGTTGTTACAGCAATACCATTTATTTTGATAAGATCATCTATGGATAAATTCAAACTTCTTGTTTTGTCATATCCAATAAAAGGATATACATCAGATATTAGTTTAAGTTTTTTTTCACCCAATCCTCTTCCAAAAACGTTTGATGCTATTAAAAGTTTTTCACATTTACTTGTTGAAATGTTTTGAAGAGATTGATATAATTTTAATGCACTTTTGTCTTTAAAACCAGGTATGATGCGAATTTCATCCAATGAAATATTTATTATTTTTTTTAATGTGTCGAAACCAGCATCATACATTTTTGCAATAACACCCTCCTTTACACCATCAATATCTAAAGTTTTCATAAAATGAACAAATGCATTTATATCGTGTTCTCTATTTTTTTCATCTCCTTTCAAAAATATGTCAATGTTAGTTTCTGTCCAATCATATGAAACAGAAGGCATCTTTGGTTGATTATTAGATGATGGTGTAAGAACAGTTAATACATGTGGTATAACATCGCCACTTCTCACAATAATGATATGTGATCCCGGACCAATTTTATTGTTTTTTATAAATGCTGCATTGAAACCAGTTGCTTGTTTAATTTTGACCCCTCCAAGTGATATTTCTTCAAATTTTATTAAAGGTTTGAGATATCTATGTTTAGAAATATTCCATTCTACATCCGTAACAATTACTTCTGCTT
>Ga0222719_10005052_pt1 | contig 11466 bp, 12 predicted proteins | sample C33_34DmetaG_FD_165039 | JGI IMG/M metagenome (GOLD analysis project Ga0222719, IMG submission 165039) | Estuarine water microbial communities from San Francisco Bay, California, United States - C33_34D | ecosystem: Environmental > Aquatic > Marine > Unclassified | place: USA: California...
CCTCAATGGAAGGTCGCAGGTAGTTGCCGTGAACGCCGGTGAACAGGTTGGTATAGACGATGTCGTTGGACGCGTTCTCTACGATCCCTTTTTTATAGCCCTCAGCGGCATTGGCTTCCTCAGTCGCAATAAAGGCAGAACCAAGATAAGCGAGATCTGCGCCCATCGCCTGGGCTGCCAGTACGCCATCTCCAGTTGAGATTGCACCAGACAACAGAACTGGCCCATCAAACCACTCCCTTACCTCCTGGATAAAGGCCATGGGTGACAGTGTGCCGGCATGACCACCTGCGCCAGCCGCCACGCAGATCAAGCCATCGGCGCCTTTCTCTAGGGCTTTTTTGGCAAAGCGATTATTGATGACGTCATGGAGGCATATTCCACCATAGGAGTGAATTGCCTCAAACACCTCAGGGCGCGCCCCCAAGGATGTAATGACCACTGGCACCTCATGTTTTACACAGAGTTCAACATCGTGCATGAGGCGATCGTTTGAATTATGGACAATCTGGTTTACCGCAAAAGGTGCTGAGAGATTGTCCGGGTTGGCCGCATCATGCTCCGCGAGCTCGGCTTTGATCCGGGTAAGCCATTTATCCAGTTCTTCGGCAGGACGTGCATTCAGTGCTGGAAATGATCCGACTACGCCGGCCTTGCACTGGGCAATGACCAGGTCCGGATTGGAAATTATGAAAAGTGGCGCTCCTACTACTGGTACTGATAGGCGGCCCTGCATACATTTTGGTATTGGCATAATAACTATCTTTCTCTGTTGGTTTGGTTCTTTGTTGGAAAATTCCTGAATGCTACTGGAGTTTGAAACCTGCAGTGAGTTCGATGTGCCTGCCTTAAAAGTCGGTCAGGTGCGCGCGGTTTCGAGGCTATTCCATTATAGTCATCGCTGCGGTTTATGCTTGCCAGATTGGTCGCTGGCTGGAGTAAATATGAACCGATAGCGTAACGAGATTATTGAAAATAACAAGCTGGAGTCGAGACAGGTAATCTGAAACATTCTATATTTTGAGCTGGCTAGCATTAGTATTGAAGATCTCGGGTTTGGATTTCAGTCCAGTGCTGCTTGAAAGCACGAGTATCGGTAGTAATCTGCTCGCGCTGAATCAGCGCTTGGCAATAATCATGGCGAAATGTGGGAGTAGGTCGCCACTGTCTACCAGGTTTTTCTCGATTGTAAAAATTAGATCGAGCATTTTGATCGACTCGGGATCGTCTTGACGGAAATTACCAGCAATATCCTGCAGCATTTACTGCAGCAGCGTGCCTCCAGTGAAATTAAATTCTTCGACGTGAAAATGCCTGTTGATTGCATCCATTATTTCTTCAGAATGGATTGCCTCTGATGGGTCAACGCGCTCCACTTCCTGAGGATCTGGGAAATAAACATGGCTGCGTACCTGACCGCGGTCATGCTCAGCGTGAGAGATTCGATATTTGGCAGGGATCATTTGAAAGACACCCTGCATGGCTTCTTTTTCGCGGTCGCTGTAAGACATGCGATTAGGGCCGATGTATTCGTTCACAAACAGGTAGCCCCTGCGCTGCAGCGCGGCGTGACACCTGGAAAGAATAGTATCGAGATCCGACATATGATGCAGAGAAGAGTTGAAGTAGATCGCGTCATATTTCTTACTGGGAAAGTCGCTGGTTTCCACGTTACACACCGAATAATGGAGCAAGTCCTCTACTCCGGCATTCCTTGCCTCTTCTCTGGCGAATTCTATACGCTTCGGCGCAAGGTCGATGCCCTCTATACACTTGGCTGTATTGATACTGGCCAGATGTCGCTCCAGGGCACCATCACCGCAGCCGATGCTCAATACGCAATCTACAGGTTTGCGTGGCTGTGATTTAAAAAGTTGATCCAATAATGTGCCTTTGCCCAGAAAGTGCTCGACTGAAAAATTAACCCAACTTGGGTAGTCACGACCCCCTGCGGCCATGAGCTGATGTCGCCGATTAATTTCCGGGTTGGCCAGCCAGTAGGTCTCCCCGTGAAAACTCTCATCAGTATGCTCATCCCAATAGTCTGCAACCTTGCTGTCTACGTCAGTCTGGGATGCGGGCTGCGCAGAAGCATTCCTGCCAGTTTCGTTTTTTGCGCTGTGGACGTCTGCTGTCATGGCTTGGCATTGTAACGCTAATCGCGTGGAATGCACGCGGTCTGGCCGCGGCCATTGCAGCAAGGGTAATTGCAATCATGGATTCTGCTTTGCTGGCAACTAGGAATCTGTTGCCAATTCCGCTAGTTTGATAGTCTGGATAGATTAATCTGAGCTCAACTCAGATCTTGGTAGACTCTGAGCGGGAACGGATTCAGACGCGCTTTTGCATACAGAGAAGGCGGCTCTGAAGTGATCTAATAAGTGGTCTGATAGGGGAGCAGGAATATGCAGCCAGTATGTCTTATTATTGGTGCGGGTGCCGGAATAGGTGGTCATGCAGCTAAGCGATTTGCCCAGGGAGGCTACCATGCTGCGCTTTGTCGCCGCACTGACCAGCAAGGTCTGGATCAACTGGTGGCAACTATTGAGTCAAGCGGTGGCTCGGCTTCTGGCTATCTACTGAATGCTGTGGAAGAAAATACTATTGAGGAGCGCATTCGAACCGTTGAGGCAGAGGTGGGGCCCATTGAGGTCGTGATTTATAATCTGGGCGCCCAGATCGGAGACAGGGCTCTAGAAGACACGCCGGCTAAAGTCTTCGAACTGGGTTGGCGTATGGGCACCTTCGGTCTGTTCCGGACCGCACAAACCGTATGCCCCTTGATGCAGCAACGGGGTAAGGGAACGCTGTTAGTGACTTCATCTACTGCGGCTGTGCGTGGTAATGCTGGCCAGCATTCCCACGCCGCGGCCATGGGCGGGCGCCGCATGCTGTGCCAGTCCCTAAATGCGCAATATGGCCCTGATAATATCCATGTCTCACATGTCATCATTGATGGACCAGTAGACGCCCCCGATACGCTGGGCAAAATGCTGGGGGCTGAGCGTTTTCAGCAGCTACGGGATACTACCGGCGCAGAAGACGGATTGCTGCAGCCAGACAAAGTCGCTGAGACATACTGGCATCTTTCGCAACAGCATCGTTCAGCCTGGACCCATGAGTTGGATCTGAGACCCTATTCGTCTCTGCCTTGGTGGAATCATTGAGGATCATGAGGATGCGGGATTGGAAAAGTCAGTTCTGATGTGCCTCAGGCGCCTTCGCATGACTGCAATTGCAGCAGTTCAGGAAATTAGATCTGTGCTTCCGAACTCAGCTTTTTAACGATCTCAGTAAAGTATTTTTTTCACTTAGTTCTCCACCTGAGGGTGTTTACATCGAATCTTATTTTTTGTCCTTATTAGAGGAGAATCGGAATACCGCTATTTTGCTGGTGCCGATGCTGGCATTCGCTGAGGCCTGCATTGGCATAGGGGTCTTCATTTCGGGTGCCTTTCTCGTCATTGTTTCTTCACTCTTGTTTTCTAACGAGGTGGCGTCTCTTCATGCGATTTGTTTGTTGGCTATGACAGGCGCATTGCTCGGAGATCACATAGGTTTCTATGTGGGTCACTTCGTTGGTCCAAAATTGCACGCTTCGCAGTTTGCGCTAAGGCATGAGGAAGCGATTGCGCGGGCCGACGCGATGGTTTTCAAGTATGGACCTTTCACGATATTCATCGGCCGCTTTGTGCCCGCTGTGCGCAGTATACTGCCTGCCTTAATCGGTATGAGTGGTTTCAGTCGGCGACTTTATTCCATTCTCGATATACTGGCCTGCGCCCTATGGGCGATTGCTCTGGGCGCAATCGTGTATTTTATTGGTGAGACCTTCTAACAACTATGCTAAGTGGCTAGCCTGTTTTTTCTCAAAACGCCTGGAGGCAGAAAGATGCCAGCGCGAGCCTAAGGCTAACCGCTGATTCCAAAAGCTGGCGCAATGGACATTTTAGGGTGTCAGCGCTAGTCTAGGACATTAGCGTGATAGTCCAGAAACTCAGTGAAATTAGCCAGTAAACAATGAATCGATCCGGGCCTTTGTTCTCAATTATTGCCGCTGGCTGCTTGCTGAGTGGGTTAGAGGCATCAGCGCAGTCCATTTTTTTGACACATTGTCTCGGGGAATGTCCGCGTTACGAGTCGCAACTAGTCGCTGATCAGGCCAAGGTTGTGGTGCATCATCTCTATGCGGCGGGCTTGAACGGTGATAGCGGACTGGCAGATTGGTCCGCCTACCGTTTGACAGCAGATGCTGTAGGTATCGCTTCCTTGCTCCCGCGCGCATGGCAACCAGATCGATTGACTGAGTTTTCGCCGCTTGAGGATATGATCCTGGCTGAAAACTCCGGGCTCAGTCTCGCCGAAGTAGCAACCGTGAGTTCGAATCCCTACGCTGGATTGAGTCCGCAGCAGGCGCCACCTGAAGACAGGGCTCGGCTTGCGCCGATGACCAGTTTTGCCAACACACCTTATTGGTCTGACCTTAACAATCTCAGCAACATGATACCTATGCCTGCACCGCTGCGCAGGGGTGCCTGGCTGCAGCTGGAACAGAGACTAAATCGGTTGGTCGCCGAGAAGGGCGAGCTTCATGTTGTTGCGGGTCCATTGTTCCTGATTAGTAATCTAAGTGTTTCGCCAGCAAGTTCCGAATTGAATCCCGCGGCTTACTTCAAAGTCGTGGCTGATTCCAGCGGCATCGTGGCTTTTGTGTTTCCGCAAGAACTTGGGCAATTTGAACCTTTCTGTGCGCAGCAAGCCAGGTTGCCGGAGATTGAGCAGATGGCTGGACTTAAGCTGTTTCCCGGGGATGGAAAATTTGATGTGTCTGCAACCCTTATTGCTGATTTGGGCTGCACGGAAAACTAATCTACCTAGATTAGACGCCAAGCTATCGAAATTTCGGTCCATACGGCTTGCACGTCGGCCTGTGAGCAGTTTCTGGTTGGGAACTGCCCTGCTTTTTGCAAAAGTGTGAGTTCCGCCAATAAAGTTGCAGCACTGCGCGATTCACTTATGTCATTGATATTTTCTATAATGATGGATGGGCGTTGAAGTACAGCATTTGCCGGCACGATATTTTATCAATCTCGGGCTAGACAACTCCGACTCTATTTTTAATGCGTTGACGTGGACAGGAACATTTGGACATTAGTCCAACTAAATAAGTATGGAATCATTCAATATTTCAGATGGAGATCTAACCCATCGGCAGGAGATCATTCAGCTACTGCGCATGGCGATTGAACAGCAATGGTCCATGTCCTATGTAACTACGGTGAAGAATCGTGTCTCTACACACTCGCTTTACCTGGTCTCGGTTAATGCCCTTGACGGCACAGTCTCAGTTAGTGGCAAGAATCTGGACGCGATTAAACCCGGTCAGACCATTATGTTCAGAGGACAGAGCGGCGCACTGGCTGTGGTATTTCAGTCCCGGAAGGTCGATCACGAAACGGGTGTAAAATTACACAACTCCGACAGCATTTTTGAATTCGACATCCCCTATAAAATCGCCTGTACCCAGCTGCGAAAAACCTTGCGAGTAAATGTTGATTCCATCTACGAGGTGCCCGCAGTCCTTTATATGGTTAACGGTGCAATGATAGATTCTGTGCTCATGGATATCTCGACTTCAGGCGCGAAATTTAGAGTCGATAAGAATCTGAAAAAAGAGCTAAACAGCATGCAGATGGTTGATGCCTGCAAGATCACGTTGCCTGACGGAGTATTCATACAGACTGGTGTGCAGCTCATCCAGATGATCAATGATGAGCAGGCTGATCTTTCCCTCCTGCGCTGCCAGTTTATCCACATGAAGCCAAAGGAAGAGAATAAGCTTGAGAAATTCATCGAGGGTACTCTCGCCAAGGTTGATGATTTTCAACTTCAATAAACATTAATGAAGAGTTGAGGGGCGGCGCCCCGTGTTCGTCGCCAGCCCCCTCAGATATTCGCCCCGGCGGATGAGGCGATTTCTCACTGTCCCTCCCCCTTTTCGCTACATTACTCACTTTGCCGGCAATCTCCGTTTTTTGATCTCTGACAAACAAAATGTAATGACTGCTTGCACGGTTTTTCGCTTAAGTTAATCAGATTGAGAACAATGAGAAGAGCGCTATGTTTGAAGCTGCAGAAATTGGCAGAACCCTCGCCAAAGAAGAGTTCAAAGTGCTTGAGCCCAAAATTCATCATCAAGTGTTGCAACTACAGCAGCGCCTGAGGAAGTCGGACAAATCCCTGATAATTATCATTTTCGGGGTTGAGGGTGCCGGGAAAGGAGAGGTCGTTGACCGCTTAAACCGCTGGCTGGATATCAGGGATGTGCAAACTCACGCTTACTGGGACGAGACTGATGAAGAAAGTCAGCGTCCCAAATATTGGCGGTTTTCGCGCGATATACCCATGCGGGGGACCGTAGCAGTAATGTTTGGTTCCTGGTATACCAATCCCCTTATTGAAGCTGCATTCGACAGGCTGAACGAGGCTGAGTTAGACCAGGCGCTTACCCGCAATCGAGAACTGGAGCGCACTCTGACCGATGGCGGCGCGATTGTTCTCAAATTGTGGTTTCATCTTCCAAAGGATGAACAGAAGAATCGCCTTGAGAGTGAGGCGAAGGTGAGCAAGTTCAAGAAATCCTTTGCTGGAAGAGTTATCGAAGAAATACGACAAGTTTGTAAAAGTTTCGGAACATGCTCTGCAGTTTACCGATACGGGTGATACCCCATGGCATATTATCGAAGCCACAGATCCGCGCTATAGAGATGCTGCTGTAGGCCGGGCATTCGTGGAATGCCTTGAGCGTGGTCTGGGTTCGGATGTTGATCAAGTTGTGCAGCCCACAACGGAATCTGACCCGGTTGGGTCGGTTCAACTCAATGATGCTGAGTTGACTGTGCTGGATGCCGTTGACTTGAGCCTTGCCCTGACTGAAAAAGAATACAGTAAGCGCCTGCTCAGTCTGCAGACCGAATTACACGATTTGAGTAGGCAGATGCACAAGGCTAAGCGCAACGCAGTGCTACTTTTTGAAGGTTGGGATGCCGGAGGCAAAGGCAGTGCAATTCGGCGTCTTACCCAGGCGATAGATGCGCGTCTTTATCGTGTGATTCCAGTAGCGGCCCCCACCGACGAAGAAAAAGGGCACCACTATTTGTGGCGATTCTGGCGTCATGTGCCCCGGACCGGCTATATCACTATCTACGATCGATCCTGGTATGGGCGGGTGTTGGTGGAGAGAGTTGAGGGGTTTGCCGGCAGAGAGGAGTGGTTGCGCTCCTATCAAGAGATCAATGAGTTCGAAGACCAGTTAGTCGACCATGGGGTGGTACTGTGCAAATTCTGGCTGCACATCAGCAAAGATGAGCAACTGCGCAGATTCAAGGAGCGCGAGAATGAGCCGCGAAAGCAGCACAAAATTACTGAAGAGGACTGGCGGAATCGAGAAAAATGGGACGATTACAAGCTGGCGGTGAACGATATGGTAGCCCATACCAGTCTGGACCAAACGTCATGGACACTGGTCTCGGGAAACGACAAGTTGAATGCCAGGATTCAGATACTGGAGACAGTACGTGGCGCGCTCCGCAAGGCGCTTGTACTGCCGCCATCGCAGGAGTCTGACTCCGTGTAAGAGCCTGAGCAAAACCAGCCCTGGTTTGTTGGTCAGAACCCTCAGGGTTCGCTTTGAATTGTGAGCGTGTAGTCGCCAGTCTCCCGCTCAGCAAAGCTGGATACGTTCGCCTGGTAGCTGCCAGTCTCTTCCAAGGTGAGAGTCAGCATGGAGCGACCGCTATTACCGTTATAGTCATCGTTGACGAATTCTTGACCCGAGGGTGTACGCACGGTCAGAACAGTGTCGAAACTACCAGACCGTAATTCCAGTATGGCCAGGTCTCCAGCGCTGCCGGAAAAGCTGAAGACGTCGACATATGAACCATCGGCTTGGGTCAAATCTGATCTTGTAAGCTCGCCGCGTTCGATGCGACCCTAGCTGCTTCCCTGCATGTCCGCTACCAAACCTATAGCACCCTCGCTAAATAATTCGCGACAGTCATCGGCATCATGCAATCGGTCTTCATCCAGCAAGGAGGAAGCCATACCTCTACCTGCGAATCGGGGGTCATCACACTCACCATCACCGGCCCAAGCGCTGCTGTTGTCGCCAAAGTCGATAGCTTCGCTAGCTATCAAGTCGCTGGGCTGAGTGCTGCCAAACAAGTTAAGTGATGACCAGTCCTGTTCATCCTCTTCGGTAATGATGAGCCTGGCTGGCTCGCCGGTATCACTGCTGCTATAGCTGCCAACCCAAATATGATAAGTACCAGAAACTGGCGTGTTGAAACTGATACCTGCATTAGTGCCAGGTAGCACATCAGCATCATCGTTACACTGCCAATTGCCTCGGGGATCATTGATTATCAGGGTGGTGTCGATGTCGCTGTCCACAAAAAATCCCAGCTCACTGTTGCCAGCCTCATACCTGAGCACATAGTCAGCCTGGTCATTAGAAATATAGCCAAGACACTCATTGTTCTGTAGAGCGACTGAATCCGGACCGCCAGCCTCCAATACAACCACTAGAGGATCTTCTTTAAAGCCAAATTCCAGCGCGCTGCTGCCGTAGAGGGGTTCCGTATTAAGGTCTTGTGAGAGTGCTGGTGCACTGCCAAGCAGTGAGAGGGTCAGTAGTTTTGTGGCAAATGATGATCTGCGCGGTATTCGGGAGTTGGGCAAATTCATAAAGCGTCTCTCAATTTGTCAGTCAGCTAGTCAGCCAGCCAGCGATTTTTTTAACCAGACTTGTAAGCTAGCCTAAAACCCACTATCGAGCATAGCTAGTATGGAGCAAAGTGGGCTTCAATTCACTTTTTGTCAGTCCAGCAGTAACTTGTATTTTTCTTCAGGTTCGGAGCGTAATTGTACTATCTGAATGAATATTGTCGAGTCGACAGCGATTCGACGCTTAATGCGGGCAGATACATGAACTTATAGGTCAATGTGTTCTATTCTTGACCAAGCAGGAAGCTGCACATCAAACCATGTGGGCGCCATGAAACTTGCAGGGCTTTAGATTAGGGCTCCAGATTAGGACCGGATATTTCTGGTGCGAACTGCAATTGAACTCAATTGAGTAGGGTAAGAGAAAAGAATGAGACTTAAAAATATCTTGAATGGGGCGATTGCCGGGGTGGTGCTGACGAGTCTGACCATTGCGTTTGCCAGAGAGTCTGGGCAAAGCACAAGCGTCACACAGGACGAGTCAGCCATTATTAATGGTATTGCTGCTTCAACCTCAGACGCTGACGAGGCCAATTTGCAGGCAGCGCGGCTGGTTAACAAGGCTGGCCTGGGCACCTGCGTACCAGAAAACGGAGAAATCTATTCCGGTGCTGTCGATTTTTACCTGGCTGGAGTTGTCCGCAGACTGGCGGACTCCGCCGTTGTTGGCGTCCATTCTTGGGCGACCGGGGATAATATAGAGGGCGCAGCGCTCCCCATGGATGAGCCGCAGCATCAGCTCTACCTGGATTTCTATGCCGAAGTCGGCGTGCCTGCGGATTTTTACTGGTTTACCCTGCAGGCTGCGCCTGCTGCTGGCATGTACAACATGACCGCAGAGGACAAAGTGACCTACAAGATGGAATCCATGTAGGCACCAACACGCGTTCGACATAGCAGGGGGGAGTTGCGATGTGACTCCCCTTTTTTTCTTATTGAAGCAGCCAGATAGTACCGTCACGCCCTGTCTAACTATCGACTTCACGACTAATGGTTTCGTGGACTCCCAATTCCAGAGCCTATATGCTTTAACCCAAAGCTGCTGAAAGGGCTCGCTAGCAGGCAATAAGTAGTGACCCACGCAGAATAACGGTTATCAAGAGGATTCCCATTCATGAAGAAGAAACCCAACCGTCCCGACCAAAATGCCTCTGATTCACGCCGAGGATTCATCAAGCGTGCTGGTGCGGCATCCGCGTTCATGATTGTGCCGCGAGCGGTGCTAGGTGGTGAAAATTACATTGCCCCCAGTGACAAGCTGAACATCGCGGCCGTCGGTGCTGGCGGCAAGGGGCGCTCGGACATCCAGAGCGTCGCCCATGAAAATATCTATGCCATTTGTGATATGGATGATGGCCGCCTCGCTGACACGCTGCAGCAGGAATTTGCCACAGCGTTTCGAGACAAGGCCAAGACCTATCGTGACTACCGCGAGATGCTCGACAATGAGCCCGAAATCGATGCGGTGCTGATCAGTACGCCTGATCATATGCACGCGCCTATTGCGATGCATGCCATGAATATGGGCAAGCATGTGTATGTCCAGAAGCCACTTTGTCACACCGTGAATGAATGCCGCGTGCTGGCATCAGCTGCAGAGGCAAACAATGTGGTATCCCAGATGGGTAATCAGGGTCACGCCGAGGAAGGTGCGCGGGTGATCAATGAATGGGTTGCTTCCGGGGCGCTGGGCACGATTCGTGAAGTGCATTGCTGGACCAATCGCCCGGTATGGCCGCAGGGTATAGGCAGGCCCGAGGGCAATATGCCAATTCCAGATAGCGTGGGTTGGGATCTCTGGCTAGGAGCGGCGCCTTATCGTCCTTATGTGGAAAAAGCCTATCATCCGTTCAACTGGCGCGGGTGGCTGGATTTTGGCACCGGTGTCGTCGGTGACATGGGTGCCCACATCATCGACCACCCATACTGGGCTTTGGATCTGGGCTTACCGACAAAAATCACCGCCAGCTCCTCACGTTTCGGTCGCGAACTGGAGACCTTTCCAATCGCGTCCAAGATTCACTTCGATTTTCCGGCGAGTAACGGCAGACCGCCAGTCAAGATGACCTGGTATGACGGCGGGCTGCTGCCAGAGCGCCCAGAGGGCTTGGAAAACGGTCGCCAGATGGGGGACAGCGACGGAGGAGTTCTCATCGTGGGAGACAAGAATACCCTGATGCATGGTGTATACGGCCGCAATCCGCAGCTCATTCCGGAATCGGTCCACGCCTCTACATCGGCGCCAGCCAGAACCCTGGCCCGCTCCCCCGGGATCTATCAAGAATGGATTGACGCCATCAAGGATCGCAGCAAGCGCACAACATCAGGTTTCGATTATTCGGGGCGACTCACCGAGACCATGTTGCTGGGCAATATCGCGACGATTAGGGCCAGCGAACACAAGGTGCTGGAGTATGATGGCAGCGCCATGCGTTTCACCAATGATGAAGGGGCAAACGCCTATCTGGACAAGACCTATCGTCCGGGGTTCGGTATCGCCTGACTGCTGGGGAGTTAGAAGCTTATGTCACAATTTACGGCACGGTCTCCTGCACAACAGGATTATGATGTCAGCATCGCCGGTTCCGGTCCTATGATCTGGAGTGGCTGTAAAAATGTGCGTACCAATCCCGGCGCGACATTACGGCAGAAAGGGATGATGACATGAACCTTATTACGTGA
>Ga0222719_10005055_pt1 | contig 11464 bp, 8 predicted proteins | sample C33_34DmetaG_FD_165039 | JGI IMG/M metagenome (GOLD analysis project Ga0222719, IMG submission 165039) | Estuarine water microbial communities from San Francisco Bay, California, United States - C33_34D | ecosystem: Environmental > Aquatic > Marine > Unclassified | place: USA: California...
CTGATCCTAGGTGCGAAATTATGCGTGTACCAATTAAAAAGAATTTTCGTGAAGGATTAACAATAACAGATTATTTAATGTCAGGTTATGGGGCTCGTAAAGGTATTGTTGATACTGCATTAAAAACAGCAAATTCAGGGTATTTAACTCGTCGTTTAATTGATATTGCACAAGATATTATTATTCGCGAAAAAGATTGTTCAACTTCAGCTTCTTTTATAATTGATAGTAAAAATAAATTAGACAATGAACAGGTTGTTGGACGAATTTTAGCAAAATCGGTTTATGATCCAACAACTAAAAAATTAGTCGCCTTAGCTAATACACATATCACATTAAAATTATTAAATATATTTAAACAAAAACAAATATCAAAATTTCATATTCGTTCTCCACTAACTTGTAATTTATACCATTCAATTTGTCAAATGTGTTATGGATGGGATTTATCAAATCAAAATTTAGTTGATTTAGGAGAAGCCGTTGGCATTCTTGCTGGACAATCCATTGGTGAACCTGGTACTCAATTAACAATGCGAACATTTCACACAGGAGGGATTTTTACTTCCGAAGCTAGACAACAAATTATTAGTCCAACAAATGGTGTTATTAAGTTTTCTAAAATTTTAAAAACAATTATATTACGTACAAACCGAGGGGATGATGTACTTGTTACTAAAAATTCTGGATCATTACTATTAATTCCTGAACAACGGGAAGAAAAAATGATTCAAATAGAATTATTACGAAATACAATGTTATTTGTAAAAAGTAATCAATATGTAAAAAAATCAGCAATAATAGGAGAACTCATAAGTACAGAAAAACAAACTTTAACAGAAAGAAAACCAATACTAAGCGATACAGCTGGTGAGATTTTCATTCCTAGATTAAAAAATAAAACAAATTTAATTGCCCAAAATCGACTATTATGGATTTTATCAGGACAAGTATACCAAGCTCCTAGTAATTCTTTTTTAAATTTTTACACAGATCACAAGATTAATAAAAATAGTTATATTTTTAGAACAAAATTAATAAACCAATATTCTGGATATATTAAAATTTTTGATACGAAAAAAAATGTCTTAGGACAAAAATTTCAAATTATAAACGATACACATTTTTTAAATAATAGTTATATAGAAAAAATTCTTAAACCCAAAAATAATAAAAATTATTTAATTAATAATGAGAATTCAAAATATTTAGTTACGTTAAAAGATTCAAATTTTGAAAATTGGAAACGTTGTAATAATAATAAACCTTTTGCCTTTTCCTTTACTAATACTTTCAAAACTTTGACAGGAGGGATAATGTATTATGATCAACGAATTAAGCAAAAACAAGATACAGTTGATCAATTAATTTCATACAATATATCCTATGAAATAGATAAAGAATTTTATGAAAAAATAAGTAAAAACCATTACGAAAATTTTTTAAAGAATTTAAAAACTAAAATTGATAAAAATGGCTTTATTTTTTATCAAAAGTTTTTAAATTATCAAGAAATGGAAATTGTTTTTTCAAAATTTAAATTAAAAAAACAAATTATTCACAATTCCCTAATTTGGCTTTCTGAAGAAACATATAAATTAAACTGTGATAAAAATATTTTATTAGTAGAAAATGGTAATTTCATATCAAAAAATTTTGAAATTATACCAAATATTGTTTCTAAAACCGCGGGTATAATAGGTGTTTCTCAAAAAAATAATATTATTGAAGAAATTGCAATTAAAGCTGGGTTTGTTTATCAAGGTAAACAACTTGAAGAATTAGATAAAAATGTATATTACCCAGGTGAAATTATTTTTGAAAATATTGAAATAACGCAACCTTCATTGTGTGAACATATTACGACAAAGGCTAGTAATCAATTATTAATTAGACCTTTAACTATTTACGAGATCCCTAAAGAAAAGAAATTCAAAAAAATTTTTACTAATACAAAAGACTCAGAATCGATTTATAAAATAAGTACTAAAACTAATTACTTATATAAAACAAATCAAAAGATTAAAACATCTAATAACATAAATTTAATTTCTCAAATTATAAACTTAAATTCAAAAAATTCATTACAGAATAATATTACAATTGATTTAAGTAATTCGTTTAAAATGAAACGGTTAAATCTAAAAATTTTACAAGAATTAGTTTTAAATCAATATATTCCAGCATATTTAAAATATACAAATTTACAATCTTGCTTACTTTTTGAGCCAGCTCAATTTATTGATTCTTATACAACTTTAGGATATCTTGAATCACTTACAATGAATTCTTTAGAAGTAGTAAAATTTAAATCAAAACATTCAACCAAAAAACAAATATTTTTAATATCTAATGATGATTGTATAACTGTTAAAAAAGAACAAGACAAAAAGAACTTAGTTAATGAATTAATAATTGATAATATTAAAGTAAATCAAACAGGAAAAGTTTTAATTGACAATGGTAAATTTTTAACTATTCAAAAAGGACGCCCTTACTTTTTTCCAAATTGTAAAACTGATAATTCTAAAGAAAAACTCGATCTACAATATAAGTTACTAAAATTAAACCAAAAGATTTGTAATTATAAATCTAACACTTTTTTAAATTATTATGATATCACTAAAAGGTCTATCATAGAAAAACTAGATCCAAATAAAAAATCATATGGATTTAAAATTAAATTTTCAAAAATGTTTATAAAAAAAAATGGAAAATTCTACAGTTCACCAATCCCATTAACTTTAAATAATTTTTCGGTAACAAAAGAAAAACAAAAAATAAATCAAATAAGTGCACTTACTATTAAAAATACAGAATTAAAAATCAAACAATGTTTGCCCTTACTTCTAAAAAGTTCTGAATTAATTTCAAATAAAATGAAAGAAAATAGTCCTTTTAGTACAAATTTAACAGGTTTAAAATTATTAAAATACCCTTTTAATAAATCAATTGGAATTCATTCAATAACAGAAGATTATTTTGAACAAGAAGTAAATAGTGTTTATTGTAAGAATGGTGAATTTATTGAAAAAGGCGAAGTTCTTGGTTTATTAAATTTTGAGAAAGAAATTACTGGAGATATTGTTCAAGGCTTACCACGAATAGAAGAATTATTAGAAGCACGAAAAAAGAAACCTACAAATAAACATTTAGCAATAAATCAAAAAAAAAGTTTATTAATTCAAAAAACAAGTATTGATTCAAGTTTTGAATTTCAAAAACTAGGAACAACTATAAAAGAAAATGATAAAATTAATCCTCATAATCTATTAAAAATTTACTTCAATTATTATGGAATAAAAAAACAATTTTTCTCACGTCAAGAACGGTTTTCGACTTCATATCGACTAGTCAATAATTATGAAGCAAGTTATAGAACATTTAAAAAAATTCAATTATTAATATTAAATGCAGTTCAATCAGTTTATGAATCACAAGGTGTTTCAATTGCAAATAAGCATTTAGAAGTTATTATTAAACAAATGACTACAAAAGTTTTAATAACACATGAAGGTCACACTCCATTATTGCCTCGTGAAGTAGTTGATTTATACCATATCCAATATATTAATGAAATCATTGAAGGCCATAATAAATGCCCAGCATACTATGTTCCATTATTATTAGGAATTACAAAAGCTGCATTAAATAATCCAAGTTTTATTTCAGCAGCAAGTTTCCAAGAAACTACCCGTGTCTTAACAAAAGCTGCTATTGAAGGTCGAGTAGATTGGTTACGTGGCTTAAAAGAAAATATAATTATTGGGCATTTAATACCATCTGGAACAGGTTATCAAAGTTACACGAATTGCTTTAATTTAAATGCTGAAAGTATAACCACAATTAGACCAGAAAAAATTAAAACTAAAATCTAGACTTATTTCTTTTCAATCTGTTAATGTTGTCTTATACTAAAATAAACTAAAATTATTTACTTAAGGAGTTATAAAATTTTATGGCTGATGTTAACTTAGCCCAATTATTAGAAGCCGGGGTTCATTTTGGACACAAAGCTTATAGATGGAATCCAAAAATGTTTCCTTATATTTATACTGAACGAAATAATATTCATATTCTAGATTTAGTTCAAACAGCTCAATTATTAAAACGAGCAAATAAATATGTTGCAAAAGCAGCAGCAGACGGAAAAACATTTTTATTTATTGGAACAAAACGCCAAGCAAGTGCTGTAATTGCTCAACAAGCAAATAATTGTGATTCGTATTATGTAAATCATCGCTGGTTAGGGGGAATGTTAACCAATTGGATAACACTAAAAAGTCGAATTGAGCGCTTAAAAGAACTAGAACAACAAGAAGTTGATGGAATCTTTAAGTTATTACCAAAAAAAGAAGCATCATTACGCTTAAAAGAGTTGGAGAAATTACGGAAGCATTTAAATGGTGTTAAAAATATGGCGACATTGCCAGATGTGGCAATTATTATTGACCAAAAACGTGAAATGACCGCTATTCAAGAATGTCGTAAATTAGGCATTCCGATTATTTCTATTTTAGATACTAACTGTGATCCAGATTTAGTAGATATACCAATTCCTGGTAATGATGATGCTGTACGCTCAATTAAATTAATTTTAAGCTCATTAACAGATACAATCAATCAAAATACAGTAAAGAGATAGGTCTATTTAAAGAGAAAAATTTGTATTTAAAACATTTTGTAATGTATAGATAAAATAATTTTTTTGAACTAGTTTAATTTTACAGAAAGAAAGTTTATATTTATAGTCACTTTCTTTCTGTAAAATTAAACTATTATGTTAATGAAACTTTACCACCTGCATCTTCAATTTGTTTTTTTGCATCTTCTGCTGCATCTTTACTTAATGATTCTTGAACCATTTTTGGTGCTGATTCCACAAGTTCTTTTGCTTCTTTTAAACCTAATCCAGTTAAAGTCCGAACAACTTTTAATACTGCAATTTTTTTATCAGCTGGAACTTCATCTAACATAACGTTAAATTCTGTTTTTTCTTCTACTTCTTCAGCAGCACTAGGTGCTGCAGCCATTACAACTCCGCCACCCATACTCGCGGATGCATCAACTCCAAATGTTTCTTCAATTGCCGTTACTAATTCTGATGCTTCTAATAAAGTTAACGTTTTTAATTCTTCAACAATTTGATTAATTTTGTCTGACATAATAATTTTTACTTATGGTATATGTTTAAATTTAATTTATTTATTTAGCTTTTGATATACTAATCAAATGCATTTAAATCTAATTGAATTGATGGGCCCATACTGCTGCAAATAAATAAACTCTTAAAATATTTACCTTTTACACCAGAAGGACGATTTTGTTCTATTGATTGATATAATGATGTTAAATTCTCAATTAATTGAGTCTTTGAAAAATTTGCTTTTCCGAAACTTACATGAACAACACCTGTTTTATCCGCCTTATATTCAAATTTTCCTTTTTTGAATTCAGATAATGTTTCTGTTAAACTTGTACTAACAGTTCCCGATTTTGGTGAAGGCATTAATCCTTTTGGACCTAAAACTCTACCAAGTTTTGCTAATTTTGGCATCATGTCTGGCGTTGCTACTAATAAATCAAAATTAATGGTTCCTTGACTTATCTCATCAATTAAATCTTGACTACCAACAATATCAGCTCCGGCTTCTTTTGCTTCATTAAAATTTGTTTCATTTGTTAAAACAGCAATACGGGTTGACTTGCCTACTCCATGAGGTAATGTTACTGTTGTACGTAGTTGTTGATCTGCATATTTTGGATCAATATTCAAATTAGCATGTAATTCAACAGATTCAATAAATTTTGCTGTAGCAGTTTCTTGAAGCAAATTAATGGCTTCTTCTAAACTTAAATGAACAACATTTGTAATCTTTTTAAAGTTTTCATTTTGACGTCTGGATAATTTTCGCATATAATTTCTTTCTTTAAAACTTATAAACTTAGATCTTAATCTATAACTGTAATACCCATATTTCGGGCAGTTCCTTCAACAATTTTGACTGCACTACTTATTTTAGTAGTATTCAAATCTGGTAATTTAATATTAGCAATTTCTTCTAATTGTGCTTTTGTTACAGAACCAACATTTACTCGATTTGGTGTTGACGAGCCTTTTTTAACTTTCGCAGCATTAGCCAATAAAACAGAGGCAGGTGGTGTTTTAAGAAGAAAAGTATAACTTCGGTCTTCATAAACTGAAATTTCAACTGGAATAATAAGTCCGGCTTTTTCAGCAGTTCGAGCATTATATTCTTTACAAAAGGCTGCAATGTTTACACCATGTTGACCTAAAGCTGGACCTACAGGAGGGGCAGGTGTAGCCTTCCCAGCAGGTAATGCTAATTTAATCAATGCAGTTATTTTTTTTGGCATATAATTTTATTTTTATTTCTTGATAAAATAGAGATATACAATTTTAACTTTAATTAACCATAAAAAATTTAACGTTTTTGTTAAAAGTTTTTACTCTTAATTTATCTTTAAATTTTTTATAAAATCAATTAGTTACGGAAAATTTGAACAATTAAAATTCTATTTTTAAATACATACCTCTTCTTTTTTAAGAGAAACGCGTCCTGAAGGACTTGAACCCTCGACATCTAATTTTGGAAACTAGCGTTCTACCAACTGAACTAAGGACGCATACTAATATCTTAATAAATATATGTTTAAAAGACAAGGTTTCTTATTTTTTTTAAGGTAAAATATAAATTTTAATGAATATGAAAAATTTTAATAGTAAAGTACAGTTTTCAATCTCGAATACTCCTTTACCACATAATTTCATGGCAGAAAAAATTATATTAAGTTGTTTGTTAATTAATTATGAAGCAATTGAAATTACAATAAAGACTGTTCGAGTTGAAACTTTTTATTTTATAAATCATCAAGAAATTTATAAAGCTATTTTAGAAATGTATAGGAAAAAACTTCCAATAAATGTCTTTTCAGTAAATGACTTTTTAAAAGAAACTGGTTGTTTAAATAAAATTGGAGGAACAAAAGTTTTATTAGAGCTTCTTAACCAAATCCCTAATTTAGTTTATTTAGAAGAATATATTCAATTAATCCAAGATAAATATTTACGACGTTCATTAATTAATTTAGGTTATGAAGCTATTAATTCAGCTTATATTACAAATATTCCATTAGAAAAAATTTTAAATGATTTTGAAAAAAAGTCATTTCAGTTAACAAACGAATTAATAGAGGAAAAAAAATTAACTACTGCAGAATTATTTTCAAACATTTTTTTAGAATTAAAAGAAAAAGCATTAAAACCGGAATTACCAGGATTAGCATCTGGGTTTTGTGATTTAGATTCGTTAACTCAAGGTTTTCAAAAATCCGATTTAATTATCCTTGCAGGACGACCGTCTATGGGAAAAACAGCTTTTGTTTTAAATATTGCAGAAAATGTACTCAAAAAATATAAAATACCAATATTATTTTTTAGTCTTGAAATGTCAAAAGAACAATTAATATATCGTCTACTCTCAAACGAGACAGGAATAAGTCAAACCCGTTTAAAAATTGGGAATTTATATAAAGAAGATTGGCATGAATTAAGAAAAAGTATTCAAAATTATTCTCGCTTACCATTTTTTATTGATGATAAAGCAAATTTGACAACTCAAGATATTCGTTCTAAATTAAAACAAATATTATTTGAACAAAATAAAGTTGGGTTAATTATTATTGATTATTTACAACTACTTATTAATTCAAAATTAAAAACTGAAAATCGCGTTCAAGAACTCTCTCAAATTACTAGGTCATTGAAAAATCTTGCTAAGGAATTTCAAATACCAATTATTACATTATCTCAGTTAAGTCGAAATGTTGAAAATCGAATTAATAAACGCCCTGTTTTATCTGACTTACGCGAAAGTGGATCAATTGAACAAGATGCTGATTTAGTATTAATGTTGTATAGAGAAAATTACTATAATTCAATAAGTGAAAAAAATGAAAAAATTACTCCGGCTGAATTAATAATTGCAAAACACCGTAATGGACCATTAGGAATGGTTGAATTATCATTTCAAAATGACCCTACTAAATTTTTTAATACTTTTGCTAACCCGCTATAAATGCCCAGACCCAGATTCGAACTGGGGACACGAGGATCTTCAATCCACTGCTCTACCAACTGAGCTATCCGGGCTTATATATATATATAGTACTACATTTTACCTAAAATAGCAATATTAATTAATATTGCTATTTTAGGTAAAATGTAGTATAATTAATATCAGATATAGCAAATAATATAATTTACTTAATAAAATCTAACTATGTCAGGATTGTAAAATAGCAGCATAAGATTTAACGAGTATATTAGTATTTTAGCTATATCAATAAAATTATGTGTGTTTAGTTGATTTAAATCCATCGCGAGTCACCAACTATTTTTCAAAAGTATAAACAATAAACAGTGGGTTATTCTATGTCCACGACTATTGCAATTACAATTGGCATTTGTTTAAACTATATTCCAAATAAACGCATTAAATTGCTTATTGAGGTTATACTATGCTGGTTTTAATTAAATAGTAATATAAGTACTACATTAAAAGAATTAAAAAAATTTTCATCAAAATAGGTCAATATGTTGAAAATATAATATGTTAATTTTAAACCCTATTTATTTATTGAGATACCATTAATTATAATGGTGTATCAAAATACTAAAGAGAAAATTATTATCATTGCTCTGGACAAGAAACATAAAAATTAGGAACTAGTCCATACGAAATATTAACCCAAATGCGTAAAGAGAATTAAATAAGGTAGTTTTCTAGACTTAAGTAACTTCCTCTTGTAAAAAGAAAATTTTTTTATATCAAATCATTAATTTGAAAACAGTTTTGTATAAGATAGCAAAACGTTACATTAAAAAGCAAGTAATAATATAATAGTTAACTATTACTTTAATTAATTAATAGAAATAGAATTAAGAAATAAAAAATTGCAATAACCGCATAATTTGATAAATGCTTCTCTGATTTATTGTGTAAATTGGTATTTTTTGTTTTCTTGCTAAATTTTTTAGTCGAAAATTTTGTCTCAAATGCTTTTTCAAGCCTATTATAAGATTTGCTTGTTTAATCTGAGTTGTAATTATAACTTTATCCCCAAGTTTTATTAAAATTTCTCGAATTAAATTTTTTGATAATGAATATGGGTAAATAATAAGAGTTGTTTTTTTTGAAACTACTAATCCAAGTCTTTTTGATTTATCCATTTCAAACCAATTTTTATGAATAGAGATCATTTCTTGGTTTAAAAACCGGGAACTTTTTACTAAAAAATCTTTTTGTAACCTTTTATATTTAATAAGTAATTTATCATTTTTTTTAATAATGCGAGTTTGTAAAATATTATGATTTCCACGTAATATTAAATCAACAGAATTTTGAACATTCTCATGGATTGTCCAAGAATAAACATTATTAACTTCAATTGCTAGTTGGAATGCAGGGTACGATTTTCGTTCTAAAATACTTTTTTGTGTACCTCTTCGTTTAGCTTCTTCATCACTTATGGTTACATATTGAATTCCACCGATCAAATCTGATAAAGAGGGATTCTTAATTAAGTTTTCTAAACAATTCCCATGAGTTGTCCCTACTAATTGAACACCTTTTTCTGCAATAGTTCTTGCTGCTAAAGCTTCAAGTTCTGTCCCAATCTCATCAATAACAATTACTTGTGGCATATGATTTTCAATTGCTTCTAACATAATTTTATGTTGAAGATCAGTTTTTTGAACTTGCATTCGCCTAGCTCTACCTATGCCAGTATGAGGAACATCGCTATCTCCTGCAATTTCATTGGATGTATCAATAATAATAACCCGTTTTTCTATTTCATCAGAGAGCACACGTGCAATTTCTCGAATAATTGTTGTTTTTCCAACACCAGGTTTTCCTAATATTAAGATAGATTTTCCAGACTCAAGTAAATCTCTAATAATTGAAATTGTACCAAAAATAGCCCGCCCAACGCGACATGTTAATCCATTAATTAAAAATTGACGATTTCTGATGCAACTTATTCTATGAAGTGTTCGCTCAATCCCTGCACGATTTTCTCCACTAAATTTACTTATACGTTTAGTTATATAATCTATATCTTGCCATGAAATAATTTTTTGTGATAAATATTCAGGACCTGTGGTAAATCGAGCTTCAGGCCGCCTTCCTAAATCTAAGACAATTTCAATTAATTTATCTTTATTTGGATAATTATATAAATGTTGATAAATAAAAAATGGTAAATTTTTTAAAAGTTTTTCTAAATCATCATCAATATTCATTTAACGTAAATTTCTTTAAGATTTTATGATTGATAAGTGAATAAATTCTTTATAAGGTTAACCTTATAAAGAATTTAATTTAACTATTTTTTATATCGTTATGATTTTCTCCCAACTACTATGTGTTTAAATCTTGTCAAGAGCACACATTGTTTCGTTAATAGTAATATCTTTAGGAACTGATACAGTTTAAAGTTTTGCAAGATCAACGAAGTGATTAAAAGTAGAACAATCTAAAACTGCCATTTGAGCTAACATTTTTCTATTTAAATTAACTCTGTTCTTTTTAAGAGAACTTATTAATTGGCTATAAGTAATATCTTTTTGTCTTGCAGATGCATTTATTCGACTAATCCATAGTTTTCGGAAAACACGTTTTTTCTGTTTTCTTCCAACATAGGAATAACGTAAAGCTTTCATTACTTGTTGATTGGCTACTCTAAATAGGCGAGAATGAGCACCTCTATAACCTTTAGCAAGTTGTAAAATTTTTTTTCGACGCTTACGGGCAACATTTCCTCGTTTAACTCTTACCATTTTTTATATTTAATAAGGTAACATTAATTTAATAGGTTTGCTATCACCTGGAGCAACACAAACTCTTTGTGATAGTCTTCGTTTTTGAACGTTTGATTTTTTCATTAAGAGATGACCTTTATACGCATGACGGCGTAAAAAATTACCTGTACCTGTTTTTTTATAACGTTTCAGGGCTGCTTTTCGAGTTTTTAATTTAGGCATAAATTTTTAATTTTTTTTAGAAGAGTATAAATCTCTAAAATAAAGTTTGGATCTTAGAGGATGTGAATAAAGAATTTGATCATACTTTTGAAAATTTGTAAAAGAAGAAGACTGCCAATTTACAGGACAGGCGTGACCTGGGTTTTTTTTCACATATTGAATCGATTCAATAATTCGAATTAATTCATTTATACTACGACTACATAATAAATTGTTAACAGTATAGTATTGAATTATTCCTTCTTTGTCAATAATGAATACCCCAGGCAGTGCCAACCCTTCTTCTGTTAAAAGCTTATAATCTTGAGTAATAGTCTGGCTTAAATCTGAAATTAAAGGATAATTTAAATTTGCTAAACCTCCTTCTTTTCGACTTAATAATAAAGATTGAAGATG
>Ga0222719_10005056_pt1 | contig 11463 bp, 7 predicted proteins | sample C33_34DmetaG_FD_165039 | JGI IMG/M metagenome (GOLD analysis project Ga0222719, IMG submission 165039) | Estuarine water microbial communities from San Francisco Bay, California, United States - C33_34D | ecosystem: Environmental > Aquatic > Marine > Unclassified | place: USA: California...
TCTTTATGTGCACCCACTGTAATCAAGGGACTGGGTACGCTCGTGTCGCGAATAAACTCGTGAACCACCTGGCGTCCCTTCCTGGTGTTGAAGTTGTCTACTATGCCTTCCAGAACTATAAGGGTCAAGACATTAAGGATCGTTTCATCGACCCTAGGATTCGATTCCTGGATGCACTCGAACTCGATCCATCGGCTGAGGGTGGGTTCGGAGACGCTGCGATCCTCCCGAGTATCATCAAGGAGAAACCAGATGTCCTGTTCCACTATAACGATATGAATGTCGTCAGGGATATCATGCGCCTCATCCCCCCTGAGCACATGCCCCCAAAGAAGTACCTTTACCTGGACATTGTCTACCCCTGGCAAAACATCGACACCTTCAAGCTCCTTAAGGAGTATAATTTTGACCACATCTGGACATTCCTGGATTGTTGGACAGACCATATGGTCAATGACCTGAAGTTTGATCCCTCGAAGGTGAGTACGATGGTCCATGGTATCGATTTCGATCGTTTCGTTGATATCCCCAAAGAGGAGGCGAAAGTTTCGCGTGGTTTCAAACCAGATGACTTTTTGGTAGTGAATATGAACCGCAACTCTGGGCGTAAAGTGTGGGAAACCACCATCAAAGCGTTCCTGGAACTCCTGGAGCGCGAGAATATGAATCCCCGTATCAAACTCTTCTGTGGTGGTTTATCGTTCCACAAAGATGGTGTTGACATCGGAATGACTGTGAGGTCTGAGTGTTTGCGTAGAGGTATGGATGCGGACAAGGTTTGTTTTCATCATGTCTTCATTAATCCTAAACCCCTTCACTTGACAGACGCCGAAGTAAATGAGATGTACAATGCTGGTGATGTCGGTATTAGCACAACGCGAGGAGAAGGTTTTGGTCTAACTCCAGTGGAGCATATGTACCTCAACCGCCCACAAGTTGTCACAGGTATCCCAGCCCTCAAAGAGACTATGGGTCCCTATGCCCATTTCGTGGAGCCAAAGTTGTGGGTTCGCATCGGACAAACTGAACCCCACGATGGAGAGACAGCTCTATGTGATTACAGGGACTTCGCAGATCATCTCCAACACTGTTTCAAAAACCCTGATGAGCTCCCTAACGCTCGAGAGTATCTAAGGGAAAAGTATTCATGGGAACATCTGTATAAAGCTTTGGATAAAGTGTTTAACAAGGATGGACAAATTCGTGTTGGAGATTCCTAATTTCATACCACGAGATATATGCGAAACGATCGTCGAGGGATTTGAAAATGACAACAGAAAGGTTGAAGGTTCTTTTACGTACCCCGTGGGTGACCAACTTGTCACGCGCAAAAAAAATAATTTTGAATTGGCATCTACAACCCTTGAAGGGTGGGAAGATGTGAATGCATTATTCCTTAACTACACAGCTAAGGCATATGAAAAGTATGTAAACCACCTTTAACGACTATGGAGATCCGAGGTACCCTGTGTATGATAGAGAACTCTTTCAAAAACACATCATTTGTACAGCGTTTAGGGGAGGGGGACATATACGATTGGCATCATGATGGTGATGTACTCAAACCGTATTTCATTCAAATTATTTTCTACTTAAACACACTTCAAGAAAATCAGGGAGGTTGTACTGAATTTATTGACGGTAGAAAGGTGAGACCCGAAGTGGGTAAAGTTTTGATGTATCCATGTTCGTGGACATTCCCCCATAAAGGTGGTGAGGTACAGGATGGATACAAATACATCTGTACGACTACGATTAGTATCCAAAATTTATGACATGTTGATCAAAGTCAAATTGAACATTGGACACGCCACCTGAGGAAACATCCGAAGTGTACTCCATGAACACATGACAGTTCCCAGAGTTTGTCAAAGCACCTGAGGGTGTGATCATGATTCGATTCGGTGCCACCAACACATTTGAACTCCAAGGTGTTGATGAAGCATCTCCGAAAATATTTTTCGTACCAACCTTGATATTTTTAGTGGGTACCGTCCCATTTCGACCACCACCAGCCATTTCGAGAACGAGGGTACTCACTTCATCTGTGTCATCCACGAGTTGTGCAGTCATTTTGGAGTAGAAGACATTTGAGGTGAAGTACACATTGATTTCTGGAGCAGTTCCACCAGATGTCACGATGTTCGAGAAACTATAGGTCTTCTTTGTGACTCCACCTATGTTTGTGATGAGACCCCCCGTGACATAAGCTCTTTCACCGACATATACATCCTTTGCGATACCGACACCACCAGCTGCCTTGAGAGCACCCGTAGTCGATGATGTCGCCTCCGTCGTGTCGGTTAGGGTCACTACACCATCGAGATCGGCTGTAGAACCAAAGAGTGCTCCAGAGATGCCCACACCACCTGTGACTACAAGGGCACCATCAGTTTTACCCGTAGCGGCTGTGGCGTTTGTTACAGAAGTCACACCATCAAAAGTGGCTGCGGCACCGAAGGTGGCACCGGAGATGCCCACACCACCTGTGACTACAAGGGCACCATCAGTCTTACCTGTGGCGGCTGTAGCGTTTGTAACCGATGTCACACCATCAAAAGTGGCCGCAGCACCGAAGGTGGCACCTGAGATGCCCACACCACCTGTGACTACAAGGGCACCGTCCGTCTTACCTGTGGCGGCAGTGGCGTTTGTAACCGAAGTCACACCATCAAAAGTGGCTGCGGCACCGAAGGTGGCACCTGAGATGCCCACACCCCCTGTAACTACGAGGGCACCATCCGTCTTACCTGTGGCTGCAGTGGCGTTTGTAACCGATGTCACACCATCAAAAGTGGCTGCGGCACCGAAGGTGGCACCTGAGATGCCCACACCACCTGCGACTGTCAGGGCACCAGTGGTTTTGTTAGTAGCTGCCGTAGTATCAGTGACATCGATACTATCAGCCTCCACATCTTCGAGGTTTGCGTGTGTAGCATGGATGTCCCCAGTTACACCTAGACCACCCCCCAAAATGAGGGAACCGGTTGTCTTAGAGGTGGCATTTGTCGCGTTTGTGAGGGTCACCGCGCCATCTGTAGCCATTCTAAGTCTGGGGTTTGTATTCAAACTACTCGAACTGTTCGCGATCGTCAATAGGCTCTCACTCCTATCAAGACCCATAGCGAATGCCGCTCCACCCGAAGCGTTCCATGTCATGAAGGCATCACCACCATCACTGGCGACTTCGAGATTTACGATGGCATCGTTGGTCGAAGATCCCGCTGCACTCTTCATGTAAATACCATTCGTCGTCTCACCCGTACCACTCACGAGAATATGAACAGGTGCCGATGCCGCATTCGTACCCACACCCACGTGAGAACCTGCATATACATTCGTCGAGTGAATGTTGGAGACTACACCGAGACCACCTGAAACGACGAGGGCGCCTGTGGTGGTTGAAGCTGCGTCTGTGGTATCTTGCACCCTCGCATCACCATTTACATCCAGGGTTGTGGTAGGGGAAGCCTCGTTTATACCGACCCTCGAAGCACTCACATCTACGAAAAGGTTGGAGGCACCACCGACTGTGAGATCACCACCAACTGTTGTAGCACCCGTGACGTCGAGGGTTTCTAGAACGTCTAAATTGTGACGAACTTGTGCGTTTCCGTACAAGTCTATGAGCATGAGATGTGTTTCATCTTCGTAGTGAAGAATGTGTTGGTCTGTAAACGTGTTTTGTGTGTAGCTAATCGAGAAACGATGTTCATCCGCGTGATAAATGAGTGCAACGTTGGCGTATTCAAGGGGGTCACCTTCTTGGTGTTCAATCATGAAACCACTATCCAACCCCGAAGCTGAATTGTTCGCGGCGACACCGAAAATGCGATCCGAGATGGTCACGGATTCGGAGTTGAGAATGGTCGTGTTACCACTCAATGTGAGATTACCTAAAAATTCAGCTTCGGCGGCGGACACGACATATGTACCTCCGGGTGTGAAATAGATGGGCGACTTTTCAAGATACCCGTCAAGACCTACCATAGGAACATGTTTGTTCGTACTATCAATGAGACCGGCTACTGAGATGTTTGATCCTACTTGAAGATTTGAAGTAGTCACGAGACCCGTCGTAGCATTTGTAAACTGCACAACATTGGAAGATGTGTTTCCAGTATCGGTGACTTGTTGAAGGGTTTGGAGTTGGGTAAGGAGGTTCGTAGGTAAAATCTTCTTGAGATCGTTGTTTGCGTCATTGACATACACATAGTTGATATCTCCTTCATCAGCAACTATGGGAGCATTAGGAATATCATTGGAACGACCCACACCAGTGACGGATACAATGCCAGTCGATGGGTGTCCCTTTACGACCAAACCAATATTTTGGATGAGATCCCCAGAACCATAGGGTTTGACATTTGAGAGTTCACCAGCGGTAACATTACTGACATATACAGTTTCACCTGTTTGAAAATTGTCAGTGTTGATTCCATCAGCGCGACCAAAGGTGACGATGAGACCCTGATCGTTGAGAGCAAAGTCTTGATACGCGAGACCGAGGGCGGGCATAGTTGTACTTGAGTTAGATTGGGCTTTACGAATAGAGAATGTGTTGTTGCCGACCGTTCCGGTGGCATACACAGCATCACCTTTACTGATTGTTTCTTCAGCCTTTGCATAGAGGAACGTATGGTTCTGTAATTGGTTTGTCCAGTTAGAACCATCATATACGAGCATATCTTCATTTGCGAGTGCCTTACCTCCTATGACAACATTCGCCAACTGGTTCAGCTTCACCTCGACATTTGCAGTGAGATCGGTGATGAGGGCTGTTGTTGGGTGGTTAAGGGTGAGAGTACCATCAGTGGTTGTGTTTGAAGTCACGTAAGCGTTCCCAACGACATGAAGATTTGAAGTTGGGTTTTTAGTTTCAATTCCAACTCTCTTGTTCACAGAATCCACATGGAAAGTATCGGTATCAACAGTCAAGTTAGAGGACACATAAACATTACCAACCACGTGAAGGTTAGCATTAGGGTTCTTGGTCTCTATTCCAACTCGTTTGTTCACTGAATCTACATGAAAGGTGTCTGTATCAACGGTCAAGTTAGAGGACACATAAACATTACCAACCACGTGAAGGTTAGCATTAGGGTTCTTGGTCTCTATTCCAACTCGTTTGTTCACTGAATCTACATGAAAGGTGTCTGTATCAACGGTCAAGTTAGAGGACACATAAACATTACCAACCACGTGAAGCTCAGCATCTGGACTTTTAGTCTTGATACCAACTTTGTTTCCAGTCGCATCCACGTGGAAGGTGTCAGTGTCTACAGTGAGATCTGAGCTCACATACACGTTACCAACGACATGAAGGTTAGCTTGGGGGTTTACAGTCCCAAGTCCTATGGACTTGCCCCCAGCATCGACATGGAGAGTATCAGTGTCCACGCTCAGGTTCGAAGACACATAGACATTCCCAACGACATGGAGTTCAGCATCTGGACTTTTAGTCTTGATACCAACTTTACTACCAGATGCATCTACGTGGAGGGTGTCCGTATCCACTGTAAGATCAGAGCTCACGTACACATTTCCAACCACATGAAGATTTGCTTGGGGGTTTACAGTCCCAAGTCCTATGGACTTGCCCCCAGCATCAACATGAAGGGTATCTGTGTCAACAGTTAAGTTCGAGCTCACATACACATTCCCAACAACGTGGAGATTGGCATTGGGAACCACTGTCCCAAGTCCTATAGACTTGTTCCTAACGTCCACATGTAAAGTACCAGTATCCACTGTGAGATCACCACTCATACTCGTATTGCCAGTCACGACGAGAATGTTTGAACCAAATTCATCGACATATAGGTTTGAACCGATATCGAGGGTGTGCATTGGGTCAGTGTTTAAAATACCAACATTGGCTTCTGTGTAGAGGCGACCATACACGTGCACATTGATGTCTTCACTTGTCAAAGGTGTGATGACATTACTATCCGCACTACTTTCAGTGAAACCCATGACAATTTCTTTAGAACTTTCCAAAAACCCTACAGTCACATTCGACTGTGGACGTGTCATGATAAGACCTAGGTCGAGTGTCGTATCCCCGGATGTATTATTTTGACCCAATTCGATGATGGCATCCTTAATTTTAAGGTTTTCGGTGACGATTGAGGTGACACCGCCATTAACGGTGAGGTTACCATCCAAAAGAACACCACCAGAAACAACGAGAACATTCGAACCTGTATCATCTATATACACATTCGAACCCACACTCAATGTATGATCGGGCAAGATATTCGAGACACCCACCTTTCCAGTTGTCACAATACCTGTAGTAGGACTTGTAAACCTTGTAGTAAGTGTAGTCGTATTACCGCGTTCAGTTGTAGCTTGTAAAGTTTGACCACCAACAAGATTTGAAGCACTTTCACCTGATTCGGATATTTCACCCGTTACACGATTATACATCATAAGGACGATGTTAGTATCCGTGAAATCATCCCTGAAACGAACGGGAGACATATAGATACTTCCACTGTTAGGTGTGGTCACCAGTGTATTACTGGCGTTAATAATAATGGTATTTTCAGCCTGAACATCGGAGTCTGGGACATTCTTACCGAACCTAATTTTGGTTGAACGTTCCACCGTCGGTAAGTTCTTGACCATTTAATATAGTTGGGCATTTTAATTTGCATACAAAAGTCCAGCCATGCCATTCTCGATACGGAGGATATTGTAGTTGACTGCGTATATAGGGTCGTTAATTGGTAAGGTCTCACTCATGATCTTAGCTGAATCAAGACGACTGAAGTTTAGAGTTCCAGTGGGTTGGAGAGAACTCGTTGAGAGACAGAAGCAATACAAGAAGAAATCGGGGGAAGTCACAAAATTTGTGTGATAGTAGTTCATCACATCGATGAAATGAGGTTTACCCCACCTGTAATTGCTCACATCGAGACCATTGATGTTTAGTTTCACCTTGTTGGTGGGGGATGTCAGGGCTCCATCTGTGGTTGTATCCGAAGATGCGAGATACTTGATGGGATGGTTGAAATGTAAATCTTGAGTTGTGGCTCGAGAAGGTAGATTCTTTTGAACTTGGGTGATGAGAAGGTCATGTCTGCGTGTGGCAATGTTTCCACGCTCTTCGTTATCCAAATAGTAATAGTTGGCAAAGCAATCGACGTTATAACTAGAGGCTGCTGTCGCCCAATGAATGCGAATTTCGACATTGTGGTAGTTGAGTGCTACAAGGGGGAGTGCACATTGGGGTCCTTCACAAAAGAAGAAGCGGAGGGGATAAAAATACGAGCGAGCGCTCACACCTGGGTGTGTACCTAACGCACTTTTGGAGACGTTCTGGGCGAATGTGTCGATGGCGATTTTCTCAGTGAAAATCGCATCTTGACTATCGACGAGGGAACCACCGATGTAGAGTTCCACTTTATCAATAATGGTGTCCCATCGTTGAATGTCGAGGGCTTGGGTACTATCATCGAGAGTGAAATAAACGTAGCCGAGAAGATCTCCAGATCGTTCAAATTGAACACTGGACATCGAATTGTTTTTCACAGGTCCATGGATGACTTGTTTTTCGATGGACTGTGAAAAATTAGCATGCCGTTTGAAGGTTGAGCTAAAGAAAGAAATTTCAGGGTCACCAGTGATGTATTCATCCTGGGCCCCGATGGCGATCAATTGCACAACACCAGCGGACATGGTATACTACTTTAAAGGGAGAAAATTACAGATTGGGTTTTCTACACACGAAACGAATTACGAGAAAGTTTTTATCATTAGCACCTGTACGAGCGATCGTGATACCATCTTGGTTACGAATAGTCACGTTGAAACGATCGATACTACGAATAGGATCGATGTATTGTGTGACTACGGGGTATTCGTCCTTGAAGGTCACAAAGTTGTCTTCATTCTTTACGAGACTCGCGAAGGAGTTTCTAAGCATACTGAGGGAAGCCTGCCCTTCATACACGTTAGAGGTGCGATCACCAAAAATAGAGTCGAGTTGTTCGATGGAAACATAACAATGTTCGGTAGCGGTGGTTGTGTTGATGCGAGCGGCGAGAAGTCTAGCCTGAACAACATTCTTCAGTGGCTGACTGAGAAAGCAAGTAAAGGTGTTGGAACTATCCTGTCCGATGGTATCAATTGTGATGGTGTGGTACTCATAGTTGAGATCGGGGATCGTCTCCGTGGGCGAAGTAATGAGAGCCATTTATAGTTAGCTTAGATTAAAGATCCACCGATTCCGTCCTCAATCGCGTAGCTGGCGTGGTCGGCGACGAGTTTCTGGGCACCACAGAGACCACCAGGGGTAAGACCCAAGGTGTAAGCGTCATCCTCCTTACCGGAACCTGGGGTGCAATCGAGGCCTGGCTTGAGATCAAAGATCGACGCTTCGGAAACCGCCTTGATCTTGATTGGCCTGGGTTGGTACGCGCTGACGTTGCGGGTGAGAGCGAGAGCGACAATCAACAGGATCATCACAATGATAGAAGTGATCGCGTTGCGGTTGGCTTGATTCAACTTGAACATTTATTATAGGTATACATTTTTTTAAAGTGCGTTAAAGATATTTTTTTTAGTTTCTACATAGAGAGTAGATGGACGAAGAAATTATTCTCGACCGAGGAAATACCACTGTGATGAAATTGGATGCTGACGAACAGGCGCTCATGGATGAGATTGAGATTTCAGTGCCTCGCCCTAAAGCTGTTCCTCGTCCAGTACACAGACAACCACCTCCACCTCAAATGAATCATCAAGAGGCTATGGATGCCTTTGTGAATCCCAATAAACAATCGGCTCCTGCCCAGCCTCAGCAGGATGAGGAGATTGACTATGGTGAAAATGATCAAACTTTCTTTGATGATGAACCCATGGGTGGTCCAGAATCTCAAGAAGAGCAACCTTCGAAGGGGTACACTTCTGTGGATGAAGAAAAGTCTGATCTTCTCAACAAACTTGGGCGTCTCGAAAAGAAGGGGTTCGCTGTGAACAAGAGACTCAATGCCTATTCCAACATAGATGAACTTAGATCCGAGGTGAAGCGTATCACCTATAGCATAGATGTGGAGCAGTCGGTACGCTTTTCGAGGCGAATGTTGATTGCGTGTGTCACCGGTCTCGAGTTCCTTAACAAGCGGTACAATCCCTTTGAGATCCAGCTTGAAGGTTGGTCTGAGTCCGTGATGGAGAATGTTGATGACTATGATGGTGTTTTCGAGGAGCTCTATGTGAAGTATCGCTCGAAGGTCAGCGTCGCTCCAGAGGTGAAGCTCATCATGATGTTGGGTGGTTCGGCGATGATGTTCCACCTCACGAACAGTATGTTCAAGTCGGTGATGCCCAATATGAACGATGTCATCAAGCAGAACCCCGATCTCGTGAAGAATATGATGGCCGCCGTTCAGAACACGACACGGTCCCCGGGTGGTCCCGCCGCCGACGCCCCCGTGGGTGGCACGAACAATGGTCAATACGAGATGCAGGGCCCCGGTGTAGACATTTCGAGCCTCATGGGTGGCATCATGATGCCCCCTCCCCCACCAATGAACACGACCATGACTGCTCCCGCCAATGAGAGTGTCGCTGATGAGGATGATGTTTCGGACATCATTTCCATCTCAGGAGATTCCACGGGTGGTGAAGTTAAGGAGGTGAATGTCAGCGGATCCACGAAGACCAAGCGGACTCGTCGAAAGAAGAAGACGGAAATTAATCTCTAAATATATATAAATGATAGCGTATTGTCCGCTGGAGGAACTGGAACCTCCCGCTCGACAGCAGAAGGCCGTCGAGGAACCTGTGGTTGAAAAGGTTGAACCCCAGGTTGGTCTCGAAGAAACCGAGATGAATTACGTCATCATGGCTTTCATTGCCGGCGTGATTGTTCTCGCCGTCTCTGATTCCATCAGGGCGTAAATGAACTATGTCTACCGCGAGGTACTCCCTCGTAGTAAATTTAGTATGTGTAGGTTTTGAGTAATTCGGAATCACCGTTAAATCGGATCGTTGTCAGACCCCCACCAATGGATGACAAAAGTTCGACGTGTATGTCGTATGCGAATTCTTGTATCGACGCCGCACCATCAGCTGGTACAACACTAATTGTATTCGCCGTCGTTGTCACCGTAGGGCTCCAAGGATAAGAGTTTGTTCCACCGAAAAGGTTTTTCGTGCCTATGGCGATGTTTTCACCAGATTCTGTTCCGTCACTCGTACCTCCATGAAGTTCGAGAATTAGGGTACTTATGTTGGATACCGTAGAAGTTTCCCGAAGCATCATCACGAGTTTAGCATAGAATGCGTTATTGTTGAATGTTAATGTGATATCCTTAGCTTGACTTGTCGTGAGTGTAAATGCATTTGAATATTTCTTGTCCGCCACACCATCTGAGTTTGTGATGACACCACCATTCACATGAAGTTCTGTGTTCGCCGAAGCACCATCAAGACCGATGGCGACCTGATTACCGAGATCAATCGCACCTTGTACCGTAAGGTTATTCCTCACCGTTAGGTTACTTTTTATCGTCGTTTCAGTTGAACTGGGTTCTATGTACACATTACCCAGGGTATCCCCATAAATATTAGAAACGCCACCAGTGGTCTTGAACTCCATGATGGCATTACTCGAGGAGTCCTCCACCCGCGCCACACCATCATATATGTGGAATTGGGTCATTGGGTTCACCGTGCCTATACCAACATTACTCGTATGAACAATGTGAAGTCCGTCAGCCTCAACGCTATTGTCGGTCGCACCAATTGTGATACCCGAAGTTGTGTAGGTCGAGTTCCTAAAACCTCTCACGTAGCCACCGTAGTTATCGGTTGTGTAGAGGAGCATACCAGTCTTCTTGTTTGTACCGGGACTCTCAAGTTTGAGTAAGTCCAGATCGGTCGTTATGGGGTCATAAAGATGAATGTTAGAGCTTGGAGACTCTGTACCTATCCCGAGACGACCAACTTCATCGAAACGAGCAAACTCTACTTCCGGATCTGAACCAACCTTGTGAGTAAATGTAAGAGGTCGTTTGGCACCACCATCAGAAATGTTACGAATGATGTTGACAGATGGAGTATCCGATGTCGTTAAGAATGCCAGACCTGTAATGATGAACGAACCACCAGCGGCGAATTCAATATCACCATTAACTTTGAGCTTTGTCGCTGCACTACTTACCGTGTCATCGGTGCCACCAACGACAACGACACCACTCGGAGCAATAGACATTGCGAGGTTTGTATCTACTACGCTGTCAGGGTCGACGACAACGTTGGAAGATGTGTAGGTTTTGAAAAGATGTTGCGGTGCGAGGTAGTAGATGCGATCAGGACCTTCTTGTGCGTCACCACCACCATCGTTACCCTTGAAAATGAGAAGCTCAGTCTTTTTGAAAGTTGGGTCATACACTCGTTCCTGTAAGTAGCAGTTACCAAAGATGTCATTCTGCAAACCACCAAACGTTA
>Ga0222719_10005060_pt1 | contig 11459 bp, 7 predicted proteins | sample C33_34DmetaG_FD_165039 | JGI IMG/M metagenome (GOLD analysis project Ga0222719, IMG submission 165039) | Estuarine water microbial communities from San Francisco Bay, California, United States - C33_34D | ecosystem: Environmental > Aquatic > Marine > Unclassified | place: USA: California...
CACAGATTAGATTGACACAACCAAACGGAAACGAGATAGTTGGTACCATAGCAACGTCAACGCTGGATGATACAATTTTATTGTACACAATAGACGGAGACACAATACCAAGCAACACGCTGACAGCGGTCAAGAAGATAATAAATCCTGCAACATTTGATCCAGGTACACCTGTCAACGGTGACAGGTACTTGATCATCAATGATGTGGGAGATAGCACGGCCAGTTTCCAAAGTCAAACCTGGGGAACTTTGATCGCCAACGTGGGTGACATTATTGAATACAACTCGTCTCAGAGTAAATGGTTAAAAGTGTTTGACGCTTCCAATCCAGACAGCACACTGCACTACGTCACCAATCTTAACACAGGAATACAGTACAGATTCAATGGAACGGAATGGGTCAAATCATACGAGGGTGTGTACACACAAGGTAATTGGAGCATAGTGCTGGACGGTGGAGCAGATCCAGGATACAACTCAAGCCTTGACGCTACCACTCCATAATTGTTATAATAACTTATGAAAGAAAACATAGTCTGTTCAGGCGCACTGTTCTACGCGACCAGCACCAAGCGTTTCCTGTTCCTACAGAGGACCGACCGGAAGACACAGGGCATGTGGGGATTGGTCGGCGGTAAAAGCAAATTCACGGAGAGTGCCTTCGAAGGACTGAAACGTGAGATTGAAGAAGAGACGGGCGGTTTGCCCAAGTTCAAAAAAGTAATTCCTCTAGAAATGTTCACATCAAACGATCAGAAATTTTTCTTCCACACATACCTCATAGCCATTGATGCAGAATTTATTCCTAAATTAAATGAAGAACATTCAGGATATTGCTGGACTGCGTTTGAATGTTGGCCCAAGAACCTACACATGGGTCTCAAAAACACACTGAATAACAAAAGTATAAAAGGTAAGTTACAGACTATTTTGGATCTGATAGTCTAGTCGTTTTTTATATAAGTTTTACCAGTAAGTTTTTCAATGTCTCGGATCATCTCCTCCATGTTGATCCTGACCGTTTTACCAGTCTTGGTGTTCCTAGAGTAGTATTCCCATTCGCCCGCCTCGTTGTGCGGAGATATCTTGGTCACGTTGCCGGCTTCATCCCTTACATAGACTTCTGCACTTGATGCCTCGTCCTTGGCATATATGTGTGCCTTGTCGGCCACACCGGTCGGATCACTGCCAACAGTCAATGCGATTGGACTAGTGAATGTCTTGGCACCTGTTATGGTCTGTTCAGTGGAAACTAGTACAGTGTCCGCTGTTGAGGCACCCGCTGATCCCCTCAGCATGTGTACCCTGTAACCGTTCACAGTTGTGCTTGACCCCGACGTTGACGCCGCTTGTATCGTGACCGTTTGTCCCGACAGTGATGCGGTGAATGCCAGTTGGTCCGTGCCTTTCGAGCTCACCATTGGACCCGTTGTGATGTAGGCCTCGTCGTTGGCCACCACCATGACCTCTGATATGCTGGACGCACCTTCCGTGGCGTTGTGTCCAGTGAACACGTAGAACGCACCCGTGTATGCGGTTGTGGCGAAACTGTCTATGGTGGTGGCCGAGGAACTGACCGTTGTGGCTTCCACCACGTTGACGTTGTCTCCAGTTGACGCGGATTCGTCATCCGCTAGTAATATCTTGTACATGGTCACCCTTAGGTTTGGCTCATTGCCTGCCGCACTCAACTCCACGTTGCTACCGTTTATGGCCGCTGTCAGAGATAGTAAGTCATTGGCACCTGTGTTGACCAGTCCGTATGTGGTGATGAACGCAGTCGTGCCGTCGTGTACAACCAGTGCCTCCATGTTTGAAACTTCTGTTTTTGATGCGTTGTTGACTGATATGTAGTACTTGGCACCCCTGTAATTGGCGTGTGCCCAACTGTCGACAACTTCTGAAGCGGAATCTACGTCCGTGTTTATCGATGTAACCACATTACCCGTGGTGCCCGCTGAGGTGTTGTCTCCCAGTGCTATCCTGTATGTGGAAACGGAATTGACAACACTGCCTCCAGTTCCCAACAGTCTCGCATTGCCGCCAGCCACGTCAGCCTGTGCTGTGAGGTATGCGTTGGTTGGGTCAGATTCTGTGATGTGTGATGTGGCCACGAATGCCGATGAATCATTGTGAACCAGGCTGTGTTTGGCTGTTGACACCTCGTCGTTGATCTCGTCCCTGGTCACCGTCAGGTACCAAGCGGAATCGAAACTGCTGGTCACGAACTGGTCTATGACTCCCTGTGAAGTGCTGATGGCAGTACCGGCGCCTGTCGTTGTGTCGTCTGTGTTCTCTGCTGTGGCAGTCGTGGCACCTAACTGTGCCCAGCCTCCCGCTGTGGTGTAACCCTCTATGGTGTCCGTTGAACTGTTGTATCTTATCTCTCCAACCGCACCGCTTGGTCTCTGTGCAGTTGTACCGTTGGGTAATCTTATGGCGTTGGTGACGCCAGATGCGTCCAAAGCCGTTGTGGCGTTCATGGTGATTATCGTGCCACCATCTGCGGCCACGGTGATTGCACCTGTTCCCGAATCTGTGACTGTGACATTGGAGTCACCCTGTGATACGCTATTCGTTGATACAGTTGCGAAACTTAAATTTCCAGATCCGTCTGTTTTTAGGAATTGATCTGCACTACCATCGCTGGTGGGGAAAAGCAAACCACTGATCGAAACTTTTCCTGAACCGTTAGCATCCAGTTCTAAGTTCGCATTTGAGGCGTTCGATTTTACTGTGTTGTCTGTTAAAGTTACACCATCCACAGCGAGACTAGTCAGTCCTGATAGTCCTGACGCAGTGATTGTTCCGTTTACTTGTAATGCTGTTGTGGGTTCTGAAGTACCAATACCCACACGACTGTTGGTGACGTCGAGATACAGTAGGTTTGTTTCAAATGCCAGGTCTGTACCATTTCTAGTCAAATTTGACTTCAGTACTGACCCAGATATACGACCTATGGCCATACCGGGGTACTCCTTATAATAATGTTAGTGTAGCATATGCCACACACAGCCTCGATATCATTGCCGACTGACAGCAGTATAGGTATTTATGAGCCTAAAAAAAAAGGCGATCCGAAGACCGCCTTTTGATTCTACTAAAAAGTATGAGTATTTACTAGTGGCTAACTCTTACTGCCGCTAATACTGAACCTTGTCCCGCTTCAGATTTGCTAGTAAGTGCTCTACCAATAACGTTGAATGCTGTGCATTCCGCTTTTGTAGCCGCCCTAGCATAACCTGGAACTGATGCAGATATAAGTCTGTCACCTTTGTTCACTATGCCGATAACTTTAACATCTACCCTACCCGTCATTGCGATGTAAGGGTGAGTTTCGTCGTTACCTGCTCCACCGTTCATTTTGAATGCCGCTTGATCTAGGCTAGAAATAACACCAAACACTTCGTCTGATCCTTCTTCATTAACCTGTGTGATCTCTTCTGCGCCACCTAGTGAAACAACTGTTCCTGGCTCGTATGCTGTGTCAGCCGCGAACCTTTCAGCAACGTCAGAATACTGTGCCGCTGTCGCTGTTCCTTCAAGGTCAGCAACCAGTGTTCCTGTCGTGATAGAAAGATCGCCTGTGTCTGATGCCGTCGCAGTCGTAGTACCCAGTGTGAACTTGTCCGCTGACTCGTCCCACATGAATATGGCGTTGTCGCCAGTTGAACCCCTCTCGATGATGAATCCCGAGTCATTGGCGTTTGATGCCGCACCCGAGTTCAATTCAAGCAAGTTGTCATCCAGTGTGGTGTTGGTTGAGTTTACCGTTGTTGTTGTACCGTTCACAGTCAGGTTTCCTGACATGATTACGTTACCTGAGAACGTTGCACTCGTGTCATTGATTACTAACTCGTTGTTGCCGTCCACGTTGATTATTACCTGACCGGCACCGCCCGCACCGTCATCAACGTCCACTGATGAGTTACCCTCTGTGATCGTTGTTGATGATAGACTAGATAAGCCGTTGTCAACGTAGGCCTTGATCGACTGCTGTGTAGCAAGTGCTGTGTCTGAGTCACCTGATAGGTCGTCTTGGTCAAGGATGCTGTTCACCCTAGCACCTGATCCACCCAACTGCAATCCAGAGTCAGTGATGGTTGCTTCTGTGTTTCCATCTGCCGTAATGGTGATGGTGCCGTCTGTGCCTGTGTCTGCCACAGTCACGTTTGTGTTAAGTTGTGTAATACTTGTTGATGATAACGCTCCTAGCGAATCGTCTACGTATTTCTTGTTGGCCACGTCACCGTCAGCACTTGGTGCCGCTGTGGCTAGACCTGTTATGGTGTTCTCACTTGCTGATATCGTGATATCACCAACTGAAAGACCATTGTTTACTCTAAAGTTTCTTGTTGTCATGGTTCATTATCCCTCATGATTGTTATGTTGATATAAAGTTGAGCCGTAAAAAAACGCCCCAACAGTAGTATTTACCATTGGGGCGTTTAGAATTATCTGTAGGGTTCTAGTTTTGCCTTACACCGCTACAAGTGAGTACTGCACCTTGGCCGCTGTCTGACCACCTGTGCTCACCGCTTTAACGTTGACTGTGCTTGAACCGTCGTGTTCTGCTGTAACTGTACCTAGGTCTGTTGAACCTGAGTTAGTTATACCAAACACCGTGATGTAAGCAGTTGAACCGTCGTGTGTAACAACGGCCTTCATCGCTGAGTATTCAGTGTTGGCAGTGTCCTGCATCTGTATGAACAACTCCGCCGATCTGTATGTCGCGGCGTTGAAGCTCATGATAGTTGTCGCACTTGAAGTGAAGTTCACTGAACTTGTTTCAGATCTAGCAACACCACCTGTCACCAACGAACTGTTGTCAGCACCTGTGATAGCAAATATCCTCGCACCCGAGTGAGGGGCAGAAGTAAATGTTATGTTGGTACCTGAAACACTGTAGTTCTCAGTTGGTTCTTGGTACACGTTGTCGATGTAAACGAACACGTTGTTCGCTGATTCTGGAGCAGTGCTGAAGAAACCAGTGAACGTGGTAGTTGATCCGTCACCTGTTGTTGATTCTTTCGTGAACGTTGGAGCGGCACCAGCCGTCGCAAAGTCAACGAAAGTGGATCCATCCTGACAACCTTCGTATTTTCCAGTTGTTGTGTTGAATCTGATGATACCTGGAGCACCAGTTGGTCTATCACCAGTTGTTCCATTCGGTAATCTAAGAGCATCAGTTGATCCACCAATGTCTAAGTCGTATGCTGGTGAACTTGTCCTGATACCAACGTGATCCTCAGAACCGTCAACGAATAGTGCGTGTGTGTCGCCGTTCGATTCAACCCTGAAGTCAACACTTGCTGAACTCTCGTTGATCGTAACGTTTCCACCGTCTAATTCAACAGCAGTTGAAATTGTGACTGCACCTGTTGAGTCAGCAATGGCAATCGCCGCTGTTCCATCGTTCGCTTTGACCGTACCTGTTTGTGTGTTCGCCGCAATCAATGTTGTGAAAGTACCAGCACCTGCTGATGCTCCACCAATTGTTGCTCCGTCAACTGTACCACCGTTGATGTCTGCTGTAGTCAATACTGCACTTGGGATAGTGATAACTCCTGTTGAGTCAGCAATAGTCGCCGCCGCTGTACCGTCTGCCGCTGAGATCGAACCTGTTTCTAGATCTGAAACTGTTGTTACACCTGCTCTTACAGGGGCGTAACTGTCGATTGTTACTGCACCTGCTGTTGTTCCATCCTCACCTGATGTCACTGCAAACGCGAATTGGTCTGCTGATTCATCCCATAAGAATGACACGTTGTCATCAGATCCTCTGTTGAAGAATAGACCTTGGTCAAACGTGTTGGCCGCTCCACCCGAGTTGTTCTTCGCCAATGTTAAAAGCGGATCTTCAATAGTTAATGTTTCTGAATCAATGGTTGTTGTCGTACCATTTACAGTCAAGTTACCTGAGATAGTAGCATTACCTGATGCCGCTATTGTTGTAAATGATCCAGCCGCCGCCGTAGTACCACCGATGATAACACCGTCCATGGTTCCATCACCACCTGTGTCAGTGATGGTAACTGTACCACCGCTTACATTCAAGTGTGTCGCCGCCGAAGCCGCACCAATTGTGACACCGTCGATTGCACCACCGTTGATGTCTGCTAGGTTAGTTTGTAAAGTGGTATCGTCAGTGACAATTACTTTACCCGTTCCGTTTGGAGTAAGTGTTATGTCACCGTTTGTGGTCAATCCTGTGATTGTTGATGCCGTAGTTGATATACCCGTGACACCCCATTCCACTGTGGTTGCCGAGATCTTTCCTCTCTGTGTACCTGCTATGTCGAAATGTATTTCATCTAGGTCTGCTGAGGCCTCTACGTTGACTTTCGTGTCCTCGTCCGCGTCCTTAAGCTCAGTACCAGATGCCAGGTTGTTCCAGCCACCGTTGGCGTAACCCTCTATGGTTGTCTGATCTGAGTTGTACCTGATGTCACCGTTGGCTGGTGAGCCCGGTCTCTGTGCGTCTGATCCTGATGGTAGTCTCAGTGCATCCGTGGCAGACACGTGTAGTGTGGTTGCCGGCGAAGCCGTTCCAATACCTACCCTGCTGTTTGATACATCTAAGGCTAATAAATTTGTTTCGAATGTTAAATCTGTTCCTGATCTTGCCAGGTTGGCAGATAACATCTGTCCTGTTATTCGTCCTATTGCCATTGTTTTATCCCCTTATCGATAATTGATTGTCTTGCAAAACTGTAGGTATTTATTTTAGATAGTAATTATTACGCCGTTAAATACCGTAAGATATGAAAAAGCACAACTATATCACGGTCTTGGGCAAGAACGACAGCAGGATGCCACTAGTGGAATTAAGTGAATACGGCCCTATCATAAGTGTCGCAAATCACATGCACGACGCGGCACACCTAGATTACGTGTGGACCAGGCAGGAAAAAGACCTCTTATGGTTCCTGCAACAGCGACCTTCGCCTGTGGACTGTGTGACCACGCCAGAACTGTACAAAAAGTACGTGTTTTATGACCAGGTTCACAGTTTCCCGCCCATATCTCCACAGTTCAATCTCACGTTGGATGTCAACACGGACGATCAGACATTGGCCCTGCTGACAGCACTGGGACTAACAGAGAAGAGGATAATATTGGTGGGCTACGACATATCAAATCCCAAGGTGTTGAAGGACCTGAGAAGCGTGATCATGTTGCATCCAGACATGAAGTTCTACTTCCTGTGCAATCCGCCCAAGACCAAACAACTGGACTACTGTTCAAACGCGGAATGCGTGTTGTTCAAGGACATGGAGAAATTGGAAAAATGACAGATAAGCCAACCAACTACATCATAAAAGTGTTGTGGCCTCCGCACTGCCAGAACAGGGGACTCAAGGTGCTCGAGGAACGTCCAGACATTGTCAAAGAGATGAATGGCATGCGTAGCAAGATCGATAATTTCCTCACAGCATCATGTAGCGGCAAGTTCACAGTCAGCGACGAATACGACATGAAAGGGTTCAACGTGGGGTTCGAGTCAGGCCCGGACGTGTACAACTTCATACTGGAACAGGCCACCATAGGTTATGAGGTGGATCGGGAGATCGGCCGCTACAACATCTTCTCAGACAAGTACATCAAGCACAAATTATTGTACACGGCAAAAGGTATAGTGATAGGCTAGTCGGCGAAGCCGTGCATCACAACCACACGTGCACCTACATGTGGTGCTTCAACGGTTGATCCATCATCACCACCCGTGAACGCCAAAACATTTGTGGCGATGGTGTAGTTGGTTGTAGGTTCCTGCATCACACCATCCACGTAGACTATTATGTTCTTGGCGTTGGTTGGTGTCACTGTCATGGTGAACTGTGTTGATGAACCGTCACCCGTGAACACGTCTTTGGTTATAGATGATGCCGCGGCCTCCGTACGCAACGCGGTGTAGGTCGAACCGTCCAGGGAAACTTCATATTTGCCAGTTGTAGTATTAAAGCGTATGATACCTTCCTGTGCGGATGGTCTTTCTAGTGTAGTGCCTGAGGGAACGACCATGCCCGTCGTCGTGTTGAAGTCGAACAGTCCCGTTCCCTGTGTGGTGAACGTCATGTCCGCATTGGTGACAATGTTGCCAATGTTGTTCGCTGTGAACTCTGTGTTACCCGTTGTGGTAGATAAATTCTGCAGACCTTTTTGGCCCGTGTATCTGGCACCGGATATGTAGACTGATTTGCCCGTGAATGAAATTCCGTTTGGCAGGTTTGCACCTATGAAGTGCAAAACACCTGATTGGTAGTCAAAGAACCACTCGTCGTCGTTGCCTGAACCTGTCGCGAACACTTGGTCGCCTGAAGCGGCGGCGTTGCCGGCATCACTGGCTGTGTGTATGTAAACTTTTACCTGGTACGTTGAACCGATCTCCGGTGGTATCCAGTCGGTCAATCCCGTCTTCCAGGTCCTGTTGGCACTCGCCGTTCCGTCATTTGTCGTCTCGTCTGGTGCACTTGTTGGGTAGACAGTTACCACACCTGCACTGGATCCTGGCATCACCGTAGGAATGCTCGATGCTTGGTTCCAGGTGTTGTCACCCCTAAGTAACAATGGAGATGCTATGGCTTCGTTGGGTGCTTTCTTCTGTGCGTTGGTGTCAGTCTTGCTGGCACCGTAACCCAGTTTCTTCCAGAGATAGTCTACTTTTTTTGCGTCAGTTATGGCCATTATTCAATGCTCAGTGCTGTTATACTGTCTCCTGATTCAAGTTTGATCCTTATCAGTACATTGTTACCTGTGGCATTCGTGGCATTCTCTGAACCCAGTGTCAAAGTGAATGTTGAATTAGAATAACTCGTACCGTCTAAAATCCTGTCTCCTGATGTGAACGCACAACCATTAGATCCGTTACCACCTGATCCTGTGTTGGCACCTGGCACACCTGAACCACCATAAGTGATGCTGGCATCCAACCATCCGTTCAGTGATGAAGCACTGTCGATCGCTGTTCCTGGTGCCGCAATGAATACTCCCGACACAGTTCCGGTCAGTCTCACTGTGAAGTTACTCATTGTGGTCCTTCTAAAGGCGAAAGTGTAGTACTGTGCCTCACCTCCGTCTCTGCCTGTGTTTAAGTCAGGTCCTACCGGTAGGTATCCTGAACTTAGGTCAGTTGTGAAATGTTTTATCGTTCCAAATCTTGCGATAGCCTCATTGGTTCCTGCCACAGTAACCGCTCCAGACCATGCTGAATCCGTGTAGTAGTTGGCATTAGAAGAATCAAATAATGACGGAGTGTCACTTGACAAGGAACCAAATCCCGCTATTCTCACGGCGTCGTCATCGAAGCCGGCACCTAAAGAATCTGATACGGTTATACCACCTGCTTCATTGTCTAATGTTAGTAATGAGTTGGTATAAACCTGAATTTTTGTTGAACTTGTATTATAAGAGCTTTCGTCTCCGTTGGCATTTCTACTTTTGGCTCCTATTGTTTTTATTGTTCTAGTACTGGAAGGTGCTATAGGTATTGTTAATGTTCCCAGTGTGTAAGCACTTGACACACCAACATCTGTGTTTGGAATGCCACCTGTCAACATTGAACTTGCGCCATCTACTTGTGCGTATGTAAATGTTGTTGGATCAGTTACTAAAACCTCTCCTGATGTTGACTCTTGGTTAACACCACCGCCGTATTCATGGGGGGTACTTGTATCTTGGTACGCCTGTCCTGTGAAGTTGGCCACTGTCGTGCCTGTGACCGTCACAGTCGGTGAACCTGTGTTGTAGTAAGGTACACCCGAAATATAACGCTGTGTTCCGGCAGTTCCTTCTGCTATTGTACCTATCGTTGTTGTAGGAGTTGCGGTCACATCGTCCTTTAATATGTGTACGTATCCTGTGTTACCACCTGCTGAACTTTCCAATCTCTGGGCACTCAATCCCACAGAGTAGTCTGCTAGGTCCTGTGTGATCTTGGCGTCAGCGACCAGGTATAATCTCTGTGGATATGAACTGTCCACTTGGTCATAGTCCTTGTGATCTGATGTTACTAGTTTAGTGAACGTGCCGTTGTTGGCGCCACCTTCGGTTGTCGTGAATGTTCTCGCACCGCTGGCACTTGCGTTGACTGATGCTGTGACAGTTTGGTTTACAGTAGAGCCCGTACCATTGGCGTCGTTTACTAGGAAACCATTCATTACGGTTGTATCAATAGTTGATGTGCTCGTGTATCTTCTAGCAGTGGTTGATTCCAAAGATGTCCCCGCCGCTAGTGTGTCCGCTGAACTTGTGTTGTCACTGAATCCAGCACATAAATGTGGATTCGTTCCTTGTGCGGCATCTGATAATGCCAAACTGAAACTGCTCAATCCGTTTGGTGCACTTGGCAACGATTTCATCACGAATGTGATGTTTTCTTCGTCGTCTTGTGCTATTGTGTCAGGTGTGCCGAATGCTCTGAATCTGAAGTTGATGTTGCCTGCACTTGTGCCTGAGTAGTCTTTGTCAATGGTTGCTCCTATGCTACCTGCGTCTGAACCATTTTCCGTCACGTTGACTAAACTACTGGAGTCGTCAAAGAAATCATACACATAACTGTCTGCATTCTGTGATGTGTTGGTGAATCTTGCTATGGCCCTGTCAACCCCATCAAGGTCGACCACGTCATACAATGACAGGCTGTTGTCACCTGAACCTGTGTTCACTGTGACAGCCGTGCCGGCGATGTTGGCCCTCACGTCAGGTTCAACTATTATGTTGAGGTTACTGCTGAAAGTTGAGTTAGTGTGTCCATTCGCCAGTGTTAGGCTGGTCGTGAATGTGGTAGTGGTACCGTTGTTCTGGTTTGTTGAACTCAGGTTGAATGTGTTTGCTATTGTGTTGCCCGTGTCTCCAGAACCACCTGATCCGATGTTGACCACAGTTGCGCCTGCACCCTCGCCAAAGTCCCAACTGTATGTCTGTGTGGCACTGAAATCTGAGTTGCTACCTGGATTCGTCGCCGTGTTGTTGGTGAACGTCACAGGGAAACCTGATGTCGATTCCTCGTTAACGCCTCTGATTGTTGAATCTGCTGTTGAATAAAGTGGGGTGTGTTCTGAATACACCTCGAAATTGTTTGTGGCCGTCTTTGGAATTACCGCCGGGTTGGCAGTCGAGTGTGTCAATAGTCTCAGACGTATCGCATATTTCGTATCACCTGTTCCTGTGCCTGCCACTGTTGATCCATCATCACCTGCTGAGTTTGTGTAAGTGTGTGCCAGACGTGATCCGCCGTTCGCACTTGAACCACCTGCCACTCCGTCACCACTGATGGTGTCTTCTGTTCCGTCTCCCCAGTCAACGTCGTATGTGACCGTTGCACCTGACGTGTTTGTACAGTTGTTCTGTAGGTACACAGTGTCTCCCGTGTCCGCAGTCGTGATTGGCGAACCTCCCGATGCCGCCGCGTACATGGCAAACGTCAACACAGGTTCAGCAGTTGAGGCCACTATG
>Ga0222719_10005061_pt1 | contig 11459 bp, 9 predicted proteins | sample C33_34DmetaG_FD_165039 | JGI IMG/M metagenome (GOLD analysis project Ga0222719, IMG submission 165039) | Estuarine water microbial communities from San Francisco Bay, California, United States - C33_34D | ecosystem: Environmental > Aquatic > Marine > Unclassified | place: USA: California...
AACATCTATGTCAATTATTTCCTTAATTGGAATATATAATTTAAGTTCTTCAAGCGATATAGTAATACATTGATTCACATCATATGAATTACTATTGATATATATAGTATCAGCCTTTACAAGAGAAGTGATGATATCTTTATTATTTTTTATGAAGCTTTCATAAATATTATCTGTAAATACGCAATATATATCTACCTTGGTTTTAGGATGAACATTTAGATCACTTCTAGTTTTTCTAATAATGTTTATAAATTTTTTCAGTAAGAGTATTTCGTTATCAATGGTATCATCTTTAAATACTTTTTGCTGAGATGGGAACTTTGCATTCATTAATATTGAATCATTTGTATATTCCAGTTTGACCATTTCTTTCCAAATTTCTTCAGTTATATAAGGTATGACAGGATGACAAAGTTTTAAGATTATTTTTAGAATATAAATCAATACATTTTTAGTATATTCATTGCCATTATCAATTTCTATTTTTGCTATTTCTAAATACCAATCACAATATTCATTCCAAATAAAGCTGTATAATGTATTTGCCATCAAATCAAATCTATACGATACACAGTATTTTTTATACTCAGTAACAAGTTCATCTAACTTAATAATTATATATTTTTCATAAGTAGTTAGTTTTTCGAAATTTATTTTATGATCGAAATCATAATCTTTAGAAGATAAAAAAACAAAACGTGATGCATTCCATAACTTATTACAAAAGTTCCTATAACCTTCAATTCTTTTTAAATCAAAGTTTATATCTCTGCCTGTTGAAGCAAGCGCACAGAAGCAAAATCTCAATGCATCAGCGCCATAGGGTGTGATTCCATCTGGGAATTCATCTTTTGTTTTCTTAATAATTTTATTTTTTAATTTTGGTTGTACAAGGCTACTAATTCGCTTATCAACAAGTTCATCTAACTTAATACCATCAATGATATCAATTGGATCGATAACATTACCGATAGATTTAGACATTTTTTTGCCTTCAGAATCCCTTACAAGTCCATGTATATATATAGTTTTAAAAGGAACCTTATTCATGAATTTGATCCCCATCATAACCATCCTTGCAACCCAGAAAAATATGATATCAAAACCTGTTACCAATACACTTGTGGGATAATATTTCTCTAATTCTTCAGTTTTATCTGGCCAGCCCATAGTATTGAATGGCCATAACGAAGATGAGAACCAGGTATCTAGCACATCATTATCTTGAGTCAGCTGAGATTCTTTACTTATATCATATTTTACTCGTATTTCATTTTCGGTATTACCAACAAACACATTACCATTATCATCATACCAAGCGGGTATTCTGTGACCCCACCATATTTGTCTACTGATGCACCAATCTTCAATATTATCTAGCCAATTAAAATAAATTTTCTCCCAATTTTTAGGGACAAATTTAATATTTGACTTTTTTACGGCATCAATTGCTGGTTTTGCTAACTCATCCATTTTCATGAACCATTGATCTGTCAACAAAGGCTCAATTATTTCACCGGATCTTTCACCTATCGGCACTGTTAGTTTATGTTTCTCTATTTTATCGAGGTTATTAATTTCTTTTAATCTATTAACTACCAACGACCTTGATTCATGAATATTTTTAGTATCAAAAATATCTCCAGCGTTCTCGTTTAAAGTGCCATCTTTGTTTAATATGTTTATAAACTTAAGATTATGTTTTTTACCTAACTTATAATCATTAAAGTCATGAGCGGGTGTTATTTTGACACAACCTGTTCCAAATTCCATATCTATCGAGTTATCTGAAATTATTGGGATTGATCTATTTATAATTGGGACTATCGCATTTTTTCCTATTAGATGTTTATATTTATTATCATCTGGATTGATACAGATTGCACTATCACCAAATAGAGTCTCGGGTCTAGTAGTTGCAACTGTAATACTCTCATTACTATCTTCAATATTGTATTTTATATAATATAGGAAACCATCTTTTTCTATATTCGTAACCTCTAAATCAGATATAGCGGTTTGAAGTTTAATATCCCAGTTGACTAAACGATTGCCTCTGTAAATCAAACCTTCTTCATATAGTTTAATAAAAACCTTTTTGACTGCTTCATTGGAGCCATCATCCATTGTAAATCTGTTTCTATTCCAATCAGCTGATGAGCCCAGTCTTTTTGTTTGAGAAATAATTGTGTTACCGGAATGTTCTTTCCATTTCCATATTTCATCAATCAATCCTTTTCTTCCAATTTCATGTCTTGTTTTACCTGTTTTCCTTAGATTGTTCTCAACAACTAGTTGTGTGGCTATACCCGCATGATCTGTACCTGGTTGCCATAAAACACTTTTTCCTAGCATTCTGTTATATCTAATAAGTATATCTATGATGGTATGCTGGAAGGCATGTCCCATATGCAATGTTCCTGTTACATTGGGTGGGGGAAGCACTATTGAGTAGTTTGATTTAAGATCTTTTGCAGAGAAACAATCATTTTCTGTCCATTTTTTATAGATATTCGACTCTATATCTTTGGGGGAATATTTTATATCCATTTACAAATTTTCATGTTTTACATTAAGTTTATTATTCTTATAATAGAGATATTTTTCTCTAGCTATCTTTTTCTTATCTTCGTTAGTATTGACAAGCTCCACTATAATTTCATGATTATGATAATCAGTTTTTATATCATCATCAAGATTTATAAATACATTATAATCTTTTTTTAATATAGAATCATTCTTATAACCCGTTTCAACTAGGATAATATTTGTATAGGAGTCATATTTTTTATCAGTAGAGTGAGGGATAAAGCTTAACTGCTCAAATGTCCAAAGTAATTTGTCTATACTTTCTATTAATGTTTTATCCTTAGATGAGACTAGGACAGCATTTTTTAATTCATAATGTTTTTTAATAATTTTGCAGGTCGAACGCTCAGTATCATCTTCTGCATTAAGTATGTAAAATATAGCTTTGTTATCCAATGTACTAGTTAATTAGAAAGTACAAAATCAATCAATAAGCTAACAGGTCTGCCTGTTGAACCCTTGTTTTCACCAACTTCCCAGGCTGTGCCAGCTATATCTAAATGAGCCCACTTAACGCCCTCTGTAAATTTTCCTAAGAAAGCAGCAGCGGTTATGGCCCCTCCATAGCGACCACCTATATTTTGTATATCAGCAAAATTGGTTTTTAACTCGTCAAAGTAATCATCATACAAGGGTAACTGCCAAACTCTATCGCCTGTCTTATTTGCCGATTTCTTTATTAAATCAGCAAGCTTATCATCATTTGAGAATAAACCGCTTGGATACTTGCCTAATCCAACAAGGCATGCACCCGTTAAAGTTGCCATATCCAATATATATTTTGGTTTGTATTTTTTTGCATAAGTAAGTGCATCACATAGTACTAATCTACCTTCTGCATCTGTGTTAAGAATTTCAATGGTGATTCCTGACATACTTGTGACCACATCCCCCGGCCTAGTTGCTTGACTGCCTGGCATGTTTTCTGCGCATGCTATTATACCCACAACATTTTTTTTAACCTTCATTTCCGCAAGAGCCTTCATTGTACCTAAGACACTTCCAGCACCAGACATATCATATTTCATCTCATCCATGTTAGGGGATGGTTTCAGAGATATACCTCCCGTATCAAATGTTATGCCTTTGCCAACCAAAACAATAGGATTTTGATTTTTAAGCGGCATGTATTCAATTGAAACGAGTTTTGCAGGTTGTTTGCTTCCTTGCGATACAGATAATAGAGAACCCATACCCATTGACTTCATTTTTGCCTCATTGAGTACAGTAATTTTTAGTAATTTATTAATCTTTTTTAGCTTCAAAGCTTCATTACTCAAGAATGTTGGATTACATATATTTGGAGGAGTGTTACCTAAATCTTTAGCAAACTTAATACCACTTGCAATAGCTTTACCACTCAAAACATATTTACTTAACATTTTGTTTGGAATGATAGTATCTGAAACTAGACCACACTGCTTAATTTTTGATATATTCTTTTCCTTTTTATATATGTACTTATAAAAGCTATCTTCAATATAACTCACTAATAATTCTATGTTAATATCATTTTTTTTAATAATTAAATTTTGTATGTTCAATGATATTTTCGTCAAATTGACTTTTTTAATTTTTGTTATTACGCTTTTTATGGATCTATTCAAATTTAGTGGCCCAAACTTCCCCTTTTCCCCTAAACCGAAAAAAAGGATTTGTTGTCCAGTGATATGGTCATCTAATGTCCTATGATCACCAATCACTCCAGTAAAGTTATTTTTCTCAAAGCATCTTTTAGCCATATCAATATTTTGCTTACTGACTGATTTTCCAAGATGTAGTAGTTTTTTATCAGTAAATACTCCAACGAGGTATATATCTGATTTTTTATTTATAATGTTTGTTTTTAAGCTTGTATAATCCATATTTTTACCTTTTATCCATTTTATGAGAATATACACTAGATTAACATTTTTTTTAAATACTTGTTATATTAGATACAATAAAATGAAAATTCTTGATAAATATTTACTAAGAGAGATACTCGAGTCATCACTATCAGTTTTAGCAATATTCATGATTATATTGTCATCAAATACAATGCTTAGATTAATAGAGGAGGCATCTGTAGGGAATTTCCCAACATATTTATTGTTTCCAATTATTTTCGTCAAAATAACTCAATATTCTATATATATTATTCCCATAAGCTTATTTTTTGGAATAATAATATCTCTCGGAAGATTATACAATTCTACAGAGATGGCAGTAATAGCTTCCTCAGGTTTGTCACAGGTAGATATAGCTCGTTCTATCAATAAAGTTATAGTTATAACATGTATTATAGTGGGATTTTTCTCTTTATATCTGACACCTGCGGCTACTGAATATCGATATAAGTTGGAGCATAGGTTAAATAGTGAAGAAAAAATTGAAGAAATTAAGCCAGGCAGGTTTACATCATCGCAGAACGGAAAAGCCACTTTTTTTGTTGATAATGTTAAGGACAACAAATTAAATAAGATATTCTTCAACTCAATGAGTACAGCTACGACGACTGTAGAAAATTCTAAAACAGCTACGTATTATACAGATTCAGAATTAAGACGTTATATACTCCTCAAAGATGGAGTTATCACTGAACTTTTAGCACCATATAAATCAAATACAAGAATAACTAAATATTCAGAACATGGCGTTCAGCTTGGTCAAGACCTTCCGATATATACAAATAACAAATATGATGCGATGGGTACAATTCAATTATTGTCAGTTGATGAAATTGAGGCTTCAGCTGAATTACAATCTAGATTTATGTTGCCTATTGCAACACTGATTTTAGCATTCACAGCAATTCCTTTGAGTTATTCGTCTCCTAGAAAAGGAAGATATAATAAAATATTTTTTGGAGCATTGGTCTATTTTTCTTATTTTATCATGATGTCTATTGTTGAGAAAATGTTCCTATTACAAGTTTTGCCCATATATTTAGGGTTGTGGTGGATACATTTTCTAGTGATATTAGCATTATATTATGTATATAAAACTGACTATAATAAAATCCCGTCGAGACAATAATGATTTTATATAAATATTTATTCTATAGATTCATAGCTGGACTATCAGTAAGTTTAATAGTTCTAGTTTCTATTGAAATATTTTTTTCATTTACAGCTGAGCTTAAATATTTAAATGTCGGGAATTATGGAATAGTACCTATAGTTGAATATACCATCCTCAGCATACCTAAAAGTATATTGATTATGTTCCCATATGCGGTTTTAATTGGTTCAATGTTGTCTTTGGGCGCAATGGCCTCAGATATGGAATTTATTTCAATGCATGCAGCAGGTATCTCAATAACCAGAGTAATCATGATTATAATGGTACAAGTATTTTTAGTTTCTTCAATATTTTATGCTGCTTCAGATACTTTTGTTCCAAAACTTACAAAAAAAGCAGAATCTAAAAAAAACATAGCCCTGAATAAGAAGCTAGTTTTTAATCATAATGGTGTTTGGTTTAAAGATAAAAATACATTTATTAAAATTAATGAAATATACTCCGATCATAGCCTCAAAGGTATCACGCTATATAAATATGATTCTAACAATAGTTTATCGTCTATTAAAACAATAAGAGATGCGAATTATGTTAATGATCAATGGAATCTGGTTGGTATGGAAGAAACATTATTTCACACGAAGCCTGTTACTAAAAAATACTCCGATAAAGAGGTAACACCAAATTTTATAGATCAGAGGCTTATTAATATTAAAACTAATAAATCAGAATCCCTATCTCTAAGAGAAGTAGTCAGAAATATTAGATACCTTAAGAATAATAACCTAGACTCAGACGTTCAGAGAAAAATATTTTGGGAAAAACTATTCAAGCCATTATCCACAATTATAATGCTCTTTCTTTCTATGCCTTTTATATTTGGCAGACAACGATCTTCTAATATGAGCAAGAGGATAGTGCTTGGTTTATTTATCGGTATTATCTTTTTTATTGCAACATCCATACTGCCCAATTTAGGGATGGTGTTAGGAATAACACCTTTCTTGAATGTCTTATTTCCTCATATATTATTCATCATACTTGGATTTTATATGTTGAATTATCAGTTAGACGCGGGTCTTCGTTAACTTTTCAATTTAACGATATGGCTATTTGAAATTATATCCTGTAATGATTTACTGGTGAAAATTAGGATTAAATGACCCCCTACTAATGCTAATATGATCCTCAAGACTCCTTGTCTAATATTTATTTTTGTATTATCTGTATTTAATACATATGTCTTCCAACTTTTCATACCGAGAGTCTGTCCATGCTTTATCCAGAACCATAAATAATAAGTTAGGATTATTATCAATAAATATAATTGATAAAATATATTTCCTGTAACTGCTTCTCCACTTGTAACTATTATCCAAGGCAGGGACATAAAAAATAATACAGAAAAAAGTAACATGAGGTCATAGATACATATAATTATATTTTTTATGAACCCTATTTTTTCATATTTATTGACTTTATTTATCATATTTTTAAATTAAAAGGTATAACTGTAACCTTATCTCCTTTTTTAACTTTAGAAACATTTGAATCTAGCCTTATATAACAATTAGCATTTGACAGAGATGTAAGAATGTTTGAGCCTTGCTGACCACTTACGCTCACAAGATTTTCATTATTAACTTGTGAGAAGTATCCTCTTTTATATTCAACCCTTCCTTTCTTTTTGGATAGGTCATTAGTTGTTGTTGCTTCTAATTTTATATATTTATTCTCTTTTATACCAATTAACTTTTCTATAGCTAAGTTCACAAATAGTTGAAATGTGACAACTGCAGAAACTGGATTCCCTGGTAGTCCAAAAAAATATGATTTATTTATTTTGCCATATGCCAAAGGCCTGCCAGGTTTTATAGCAATTTTCCAGAAGTTAATATTACCAAGTTTATTTAATGCGTTTTTTATGTAATCTGCATCACCAACTGATACACCACCAGTTGTAATAATAATATCTGATTTTTGGCTACAGTATGCTAGCTTCTTAATTAATATTTTTTCCTGGTCTCTGACTACACCCCTATCTTTTATTATAACTGGTAACTTTTTTAATAAACCATACAAGATATATCTATTACTATCATATATCATTCCCTTGGATAACTTAGTATCCATTGACACTAATTCATCCCCTGTAGAAAAGAAGCTAATTATTGGCTTAGCCATAACATTTATCTCTTTTATTCCTAGAGATGAAAGTATACCAAGATGCGAGTGATTAATTATCTCACCTTTTTTGATCACGATATCGTTTTTTCTGATATCTTCGCCTATTTTTCGTATGTTCTGATTTTTTTCTAATTTTTTTGGGAAATAGAGATGATCATTTTTAATATCCACCATCTCTTTCATTACTACTGCATCACAGTTATTAGGAATTACCGCGCCCGTCATAACCTTAATTGCTATGTTACTAGTTAATTTTTTGCTATATGGTTTTCCAGCTAATGAAACACCTTTCTCTTGAAGAATATAGTTATTCTTTTTGAGGAGTTGGATATTGATAGCATACCCATCCATGGCTGAATTATTAAAATTGGGAATATTCAACTTGGACTTAATATTATCACCGACTACTCTCCCTAATGTATTTCTAATTGGGAGGCGCTCTTTATCTTTTTTTGCTACTATCGAATTTAATATAAACTTTATTGCTTTTTCTTCTTCTAGAGCATCAGGATCGAACTCATTAACACAAGTATTTTTTAATTTCTTTGTCATAGCCTGTTTACTATTATTTTTAAAACATAGTACAATAATTTATACAATAAGGATATATTATATGCATAGAGCCTTAAATGAAAATATTATTGATAAATACTGTGATTCAATATGGATTGAGAAGGGGTTATCTAAAAATACTATTGTTTCATATTCTCTAGATCTAAAAGGTCTTCAATCATGGCTTCAAAATAATAATAAAAACCTGATGAACTGCTCAGAGTCAGATCTAAATTCTTTTCTAGCCACTAAATTTGATAATGGCATAGCTGCATCTTCTATTACTAGATCATTATCATCTATTAAAGGGTTTTATACTTGGTTGCAGGTTTCTGGCTCAATTCAAATTAATCCTTCAGAGTTAATTGAGTCTCCAAAAGTAGGACGTAAGCTTCCAATAAATTTAAGTGAAAATGATATTGATAAATTACTTGATGCACCTGACTGTACAACTTTAAGAGGTAAAAGAGATAAAACAATCTTAGAGTTATTGTATGCAACAGGATTGAGGATTTCGGAATTGACAAATCTTGAGCTTAGTCAAATTGATTTAAAAAGAGGTCTAATAAAAATACTTGGTAAAGGAGGCAAAGAAAGAATAGTTCCTATTGGAGAGACAGCGTTAGATTGGGTTAGAGACTACCTAGATAATGTAAGAAAGGATATAATAAATAAAAATGATAACATATATCTTTTTCTTAGTGATAAAGGCACAAAACTATCGAGAAAACTATGCTGGAATTTTATTAGCTCATACTCAAAACAAGCACTAGATAATAAATATATATCCCCTCACTCTCTACGACATGCTTTTGCAACACATCTTTTAAACAATGGAGCTGATCTCAGATCTGTTCAGATGCTTTTAGGTCATTCAAGTTTATCTACAACACAAATATATACCCATGTTGCTAAAGAAAGATTAATAAAATTTCATAATAAATTTCACCCAAGAGGATAAATGATGAATAAATTACTAGTAGCGTTAACTTTATTATTTACAATAAGTTGCACTAAATCAGATGCGACCATAGATGATGCAAGAAAATCTTTAGAAGAGCAATATCCAAATATCCAAATATCAAGTCTTGCTAGAATAGATCAAGACTTCTTTGAAGTAAAAGTTGGTGAAGAGATATACTATTTAACATTAGACCTTAAGCATCTAATCGCAGGAAATATAATAGAGATGTCTACAGGTAACAATATTACTGAAAACAGTTATAAGAAGACTAGGTTAGATTACTTATCACAGATAAGTGATGATGATGTTATTATGTATGCTTCCGCTAATAGCAAACACACCTTAACAATATTTAGTGATACTTCATGTCCATATTGTCAAAAACTCCATAATGAGATTAATAATTTAGTATCAAACGACATAAGTGTTAAATATGTACTTTTTTCACGAAATGGAAACGATAGTGATGCTTATAATGATATGGTTTCAGTATGGTGTTCTAAAGACAAAAAAAAATCACTAGATGAATTATTCGATGGTTCATTTATAGAGTCTAAAACTTGTGATAATCCTATAGATAATAATTATACAAAAGCAATGAATTTAAAAGTCAACGGAACCCCAATGATATTCTTTGGTGATGGTAGTGTGATACCAGGTTACGTCTCATCTGATAAAATAATTGAAGCATTAAAGTCTAAGAATTAGATATATATGATCTATATCGCTCTTCTTCTGATTTAAGAAAATCCTCAATCTCATTTATATATTGACTCTCATCATTATATTTCTCATTGCCTTTGATTTTTTCAAGCTCTTCTTTGGCTTTATCTAATGTGCACCATCTCACTTTATCTTCCTCGCAAAAAACTTTATCTGCAATAAAACTTTTTCTTGCTTCTAAGTCATTTTCTGAAAAAACACTTGGAGATTCAGCAAAGAGAATCCTATAGCATATCTCTCTCAATCTTCTATCTTTGAATTCTTTAGAAATATTATATTTCTCATCCGGACTTATACAGTTTTTAAAGACATTTATTTTCTGCTTATCTTCTGCGCTATAGAACTCACCATTATAAATTTGTTCTTCTAGAAAATCTGAAGGTAATCTTGTTACCTGGAAATCCTCATATCTTTCAACTAATGCATGATTAAGTTTGTTAATAAAGGCTTCATTGGTTTTAATCATGTCAGATTTCTCTTTAAATATTTCATAATCTGACTCACTAAATATATCATATGAGCTTAAAAAGCTGGCACTTAAGATTATGGGAGATTTATTTGACTGATATAATCTTATAATTTTCTGTTTACTTTCAATTAAAGAAATCATACCAGATACACTTGAGTCTGAATATTTTTGAGGATCATTATCTAAATCAAAAAATGCAAGTTCTTTTGGATTATTTGGATTTGCAGTCAATAAGGATATTGGTTTGAATGTTAAATTAGCAGCAGAGTGTTCAGAAGCGGAGAAAAAATAATCATCTGTCATTAAATACTCCATCAAACTTTTATGGCTATGAATCTTCATGCATTCATCCCAGTACTCAGGCGCCTTATCTTTTATTATTTTTGCTACACCCATTGTCGCATATACATCGCTTAATGCATCATGCGCACTAAGATGTTCTACATTATTGTTTTTTGCAATATTTTCAAGCTTGTATGATGGCCTGCCTTTATCATTAAGCGGAATATTTAACACACTTTTATCTAGAGAAGATAACCCTAATACTATTTTAAATAAATCTGTTCTTGAATTGTTGTTCGTATTAGTAAGGTATGGGTCATATAGAGATTGAAAGAAGCTACTTCTTAGTATTTCTTCGTCAAATCTTATACTATTATAGCCAATGAATGTCGCTGGTCCCCATGATGTAAATTTTTGATGTATAAAATCCATCATGGTATAAAAAGACTGCTCATCTTTTAATAGTTTTATAGGTACTTTCTGTACAAGTAGCGCAGATGGATTGGGTATTACACCATCTTTGAGTTTACATCTAACGTTAATTGGCTCATCAATAACATTAAAGTTTTCATCAACAGCTATAGCTGCTATTTGAATAGGTTGGCTGAATTTTGTATCTAAACCCGTGGTTTCAAAATCATAAAATACATAATTCATTTATATTCTCATATATATATAGTAATATAA
>Ga0222719_10005064_pt1 | contig 11448 bp, 18 predicted proteins | sample C33_34DmetaG_FD_165039 | JGI IMG/M metagenome (GOLD analysis project Ga0222719, IMG submission 165039) | Estuarine water microbial communities from San Francisco Bay, California, United States - C33_34D | ecosystem: Environmental > Aquatic > Marine > Unclassified | place: USA: California...
AAACCGTGTAGCAATACGCTCCATGACCTGCTCATCTGTTTCAACTGCTTTTTTCTCTACTGCTTTTGACATCATCTAGCTCCTATGTGTCAATTTCTAACTATACATATAGTGTAACGCAGGTTTTGGTTTTGGTCAACCTTTTTTACAAGTATCCGGCATCTCGATCAACATTCCAAGCAAATGCTGTGTCAATGTTTCCGTGTTCGGGTTTTCGATCATTAACAAGTATACGCTGTCCGTGATTGCAATCAAACACCAGTTGATTGTACCACAATCCATTGTCGATCAAGCCTTTGATAGTTGCTTCCTTCCAACAACTTTTACGGGCTGTGGTGATAACGATACAATCATCCAATGGAATGCTTGCCCACAGTTCTTTGACTCCGGGTAGCAGTGTATCATACCCATCCTCAAACAAGCCGTTCCATTTAAACACCGTACCGTCTAGGTCAAAGAACCATGTGTGTAACATGTTCTCTTCAAGATCAAAGGGAATCATTTTTCAATTCCTGTTCGGCAATCATATCAACCATTTTTTTATGAATGATCATTAAACCTTGCATTTTTTGTGCTAGTTGATCTATATGATCTTCAGGTGCTGGTATACAAAACGCATCAGAATCTTTTTGTTTCACAGCATCGAGTGCAACGTTGCAGATATCCTCAGTTGGGTATGTAAGTTGCAAATTGAGTGCTGACGCAATTAAAATAAACTTCATGTCTTTATTTCCTTACCGTGTTTGTTTACTACCTTGTACTCAAGGTAGTCTTCGACCCTATCCAACCAATCAGGAAGGATACTGAATCCATTACTTCCAACATGAGCAATCATGCTGAACTTGTCATCAAAAAACACCCAGGTATGCTTTACCCTGCTGATGTTATCAAGCCCCAATGGCTTGCTTGATGTGTTTGCATTGCCCACGGAACTTGTATCCTGGGCAGGTACATGTTTGCTCATCTGTGTCCACCTGGTATGTGTTGCCGTTGCTACCAGCAACCTCCACTACCGTTGCTGGAACTTCTTCTTCGATCTCGCCGATCTTTTCAAACTTGCGACCTGTGCGAAAAAACTTCTTGGGTACTGCATACTTGTCCAGTCCTCTGCTGTAATCGCCTACTTGGAACCACACAAGTTTGTCAGCACCGTTCACATAATAAATGTGAGGCTGGTAGGTAAAACCACCTACCGTGCCTGTAGTTTCACGCAAGATACGAATCATATTCTCTCCACAGTAACCAATCGGCGTGCCTTGCCACTGTATGCACTAGCACTTGTTCCTACCAGTTGACAACCTTTGTCCAACGCTGAGTTTTCATGAAGGGCTGTTACAATACCAACGAAGCTTCCGTCGTAATACACCCTGTATCGCTGAAACATTATTTCCTCACAAAAATATAAACGTCGCCACAATGCTTCATGGCAAGTTCATCAATGTATGCATCAAGACTTTCGCTAGATGCATACTCATCAAACAACTCTACTTCCTGAGCTACGTCAAATTCTGTTTCCATTGCGTTCTCCTTACACGTTTACCATGCAGTTTTGCTCTGCATTGAGACCTTTGTTGCTTTCCTTTTGGTATACACCAAATGCTTCGATTACCTGCTGTGGTACAGCATATGGATTGCGTGTGATAAACACTAAAATTTGTTCGAATGTGATGCCCATGAATTCAGCATCTTTCTTGAGGACTTTGATTGCGGTTGAAAGTTTCATATCTAGCTCTCCTAACTTTCTATACTATTAGTATAGCCGAACTACACAAAAAGGTCAACCTTTTTTGTAAAAAAATGCCCGGTAGCTTAAGCCGGGCGATATGAGGGAATTTGGAGTGGACGGAGGGATTCGAACCCCCGGTTTTACAGATTTGCAGTCTGTTGCTTTGGACCAACTCAGCCACGTCCACGTAAATCTTACAGGTACTTAGGACCTGTCCAGTTAATATCAAAGTCGTTGTCTAAAATGTTACCACGTGCCGCATTGCGAGCAGGAGCCGCATATCCTGCTGGCATTAGGATGTCACCTTTGCGGAACTTCTTGTCAGTGTCCACTGCAACAACAAACCCCCAGATGCAACCACCGTTGTCCTTATAGATTTTTGTGTACTTAGGACCTTCCTTAACTGTGATACCATCAGCAAAATCTTTTACACGTTCCATTACACGGTCATAGTCTTTTTTACCGTACTCGGTGCCAAGAGTCCACATACGATAATCGTCTACAATAGCGTTAATCAAGTTTTGGATTTCGTTTTTCATATCTAGCTCCGTTTTTGTTTATACTATTATAATATGACAGGCACAGGTAAAGGTCAACCTTTTTCTGCATTTTGGATACAAAAAAGCCCTCCGAAGAGGGCTTGGTCCTAAGGTAGTAGGATTTGTATATTATGGTGCTAGAACGGTTGACGTTGGATCAACATAGTAATCGCAACTTAACGTGCTTCCATCGTATATCTTGTAAATCCAATCTCCTAGCGACGAATCGCCATCAATTAGTGTTCGAGTCTGACCATCGTCAGGACTAAGTGAAACATTGTTTTTGCCATCACTTTCGGTTGTGTTGTAGTTCATTGTTGAATAAAAATCTACGGGCTGAGTTGTTACAGCATCTGGTGTACCTTCGTATCCAGTATAGTTACCAAAAAGATCTGAAAAAGCTAAACTTCCTCCACTCGATGATATAGTTAAAGGAATTGCACCAGTAACGTCGGTTGTTGTTTCAAAAGTGCAAACTTCTTGCATATCATCAGCATCTGGCTGTTCACCAACAATGCCGTTTACAGTAGGTACAGTACCATTGTACACTTCACTGCCGTTCCAATTAATTACCAAGGTTACAGATCCTGTGGTACTATATGCACGACCTATAACTTTAACCGTTCTAGTAGCCATTTTTAATTCCTTTATTGCTAAGAGTATTTATACTTATTTCCAGTTATCTCTAATGACTTTGTCAATGGTTTCATGCGGTTTTGGACTTCCGTGAAAAACATATACACTATGATGATCTTCTAGTATTGTACCAGTACCTGGATTTTGACCTTTACGAGTTTTAAAATTCCATCCACCGTCTACCACCTGCCATTTCCAACTCAGTATCCTGGTTTCGTCGAGATACTTTTTGTTTTCTGCACCTACTTGCTGATCTATGTAGTCCTGATCTCCATGCCATCGCCGAATACCTGTGTTTGATACTTCGTCTGGATTGAAGTTTCCAAGCACATGAGCAAACTGTGCAGTATCGAACCACATCACACTGCTGTTTATTGTGCTTCTACGACTTTTAAACAGATGTTTAAAATCTTTTACAGCCCATAGCCACTTGGTAGGCATTTCAGTTATCCATGTTATATCGCCAACTATCACAGTGTCCAAATCAAAGTACAGTATAGATCCTTTGATGCGTTTTGGATCAAACAATTGAACTTTGTACCACCAGCTGCTTTTAGGTCCGCCTATGCCATGCCATGGAGTAAGACTGTGCTTCACATAAGGATCTGGAACAACTCTTTCAGCTTCTGTAAAAACGTGTAGAGTAAAAGGTTTGCGAAGGTTACGTTGTATCATGCTGTACAAATGATCAACATACTTGATGTTGTACAAGTCACCATGAATTAAACAAGCAACATTAATCTGTTGCTTATTTTGTCTATCTAAAATTCTTTTTTGCTTGCTATCCATTATGGATTAATTTTTCCACTCCACAAATCAGGAAACTGTTTTGCAATTTCAACAAGAGCTGGGTCTAGTGCATCTACTCCATGCTTGTACGCTTTCATTTTTGTTTTTTTGACCACAGTATTCCACCCTTGGGTCCACACTGTCTCAGAGATTTCATCGCTGGTTTTGCCAACTTTGCTTTCCCATCCTGGTGTTTCCCTTTTTGCTGATATTTGTTTTGTTTTGCTTGCCTGATCACCCATGATTGTGAGATGCCATCCTTGGTGCAAAAATTCTGTGTAGTTACCCCAACTTTTATTTGTGCTAACATAAAAGTGCATGATGTCTTCGGGTAAGTTTTCAACATTTGTCATTTTAGTACCAGGCCATCCGCCGTACTTGCCCACCCAATCAATAAAACAAACCCTATACTGTTGTACCCAGCACATCTTACCAGCGTGTTTGATCATGCGTTTTGCATCTTTGATGTACCTTGCGTCCCATATTTCGTCTACGTCGCTGAAGGCTATCAAGCCAGTGTTACTTTTTTCTAGCACCAACTGATGTGCTCTTTGTCTGCTTTTTATTTCTACAAATCTACCTTGTGCTTTTAAACTGGTATCAGGCACATCATCCTCATCAATGTGTATATAATCATAAACAATTTTGTTTTGAATGTGTTCTGGCAACTTGGAATAGACTTTTTCGAACTCAGCAGGGTGTGGTTGCATGGTAAAACTACGGTCGGCTTCTACTACAACAAAAGTATCAACATGTGGAGCTAGATAACGAAGACGCAGTTCACACATGGTTGGTTCACTGTAATATAAAAAACTGTCAATTAACACAGGCTTTCCTAAAACTGATAAATTATCTGGTGAGCATCATACAAAGGAAATTTTCCTTTACGTTCTAGGTACTCAACAATCATCCTACCTTTTCCTGTACGCATTCCATCTGTTAATCGCATGCTGTTATCGTCAATGGCTACCACAGCACCATCTTTGAGATAAGACTCAATGGACAAAAACTCTTTTAAATGATGTTGTGCGCTAGGCGTGTCGTCTTGCCATTTAACGTCGTAACTGTCAAGGTAAAAAAGATCAACTGATCCTAAATCGCTTTGTTCACGCAACCAAGTAACACTGTCACTGCAATACACTTCAAATTGTTCACTGGTTATCGCGTCTCTAGCAGTGTTTACTGCATCTTGATCAATGTCGACACTGCGGGATCTACCGCCATATTGCTCTACAAATTCTGTGAACAGCATAGCACTTTGCCCATCTTTCCAAGCACCAGGATTACGCAAAGTTCCGGTTTCTATAATTTCAAAATTGTTGTGCCGAGATGCCAGCAATAGATCAAACATCAGTTGAAATCCGTCGCCTCTTTTGTATAGGCCTTCAATCAATCCACGCTTGGCACCGTTTACTTTGCAATCAAGTAATGGTTTATATTGGTTTTTGAATTTTTCTATAAAGCTCATGGAAAATTCACATGTGTTATTCGGTCATCAACTACAATCGTATCATAGTTGTCTCTACTGGATAGATCTTTTGCTGTCTGATTGTTTTTCACGAACAAGCAACTTGCGCATTGTGACTTAGGATCAAAGAAAGGTGTTACTGGTTCGGTGTACAATTTTTCTACTTCGGTATTAGGTACGGTTCCCCATTTACTGCTGTTAAACTTGCGCTCAGGCAACTCTCCTTGATCATCTACTATTTCATCTGCTAGCACAGTTACACTATCGCATGGATAGCAACTGCTGTACCCTTGATCTTCGTGTCCAGTGGTATCCCAAAATACATTAAAACTCTGTAGGTGGCATTGTCCTGCATCCCAAAGTTGTTCGGCTTCTTGCGGTGTGCCGTGGTACTTTAATTGATGAAACATTTTTCCTGTGGGCTCGCCGTTGTCTTGGATCAAGCCCAGTGAAAACAATCTTTCTGCTAGTGCCGCATGGCTTCTTAGTTGTATGTCTCTGCTGAGGTTACAATCCGTGAGCAATCGTACATAATCTGCTCCCCAATCATTTGCAGCATTTTCTAAACGGTTTAGGATTTCATCTTCAGTCCAAGGACCATACACATAACTTATACCTAACGTAATATCTGGATTGTTTACAATAGTGCTTGGCATTCTTTGTAGGTTAAACTTACCATCAGGGTAGAAAGGACTAGCGTTTTCGGGTGTAATGCTTAAACGTATCCAATCAAAGTGCTTGTAGATATCATCATTGATACGTTGTGGAAACCCATTTGTAATCAACCCAAGGCTGATGTCAAGTTCTGCCAACCATTCTACAAACTCTTCAAAGTGTGGCCAAATGTTTGGCTGTCCTCCGCCTGACAGTATCAATCCACGCAGTCTAATATCGCTTCCTGTTACACTTTTATACAGTTCATTGTACTCAGGAAAGTGCTGTTGATTGTGTTCTGCTTGTGTGTAATATAAATCATGCACAAACTGTTTTGCTTCTTCTAGTGTTACACTGTCTTTTTTGTTACGACCAATGGTACTACAATACTGACAATGACTCATGCAAACTTGATGATTGGTCATTGTTGCTCTTATAATACTACCGTAGCCAGTTTCTTTGAGCTTTTTGAATATAGGCCAATGGTACAACAGTTTCTCACCAGTGGCGGTATAACTGCTTTCCTGTACAGTTTTTGCATGGCGGACATCTTCTGGTCTCATTTTCATTGGACCAGGTATCAATACTTGTGCATTGTTTTCTTTTTTGGTGAGGTACATGCCTTCTGTTGTGCCGTACTTGTCAAGGTTAGCAAACAGTTCATCAATCACTGTATCATTGATATCAGTCATTTCAATGAAAGCACCATCGTGATCTACCAACTGTACTTTTGTATGCACTGCAAAATGTTTACCGGCTCCATTGTAACGCAAAACCAATTCTTGTTTATCGTTACGATCATTGTGTCGAAAAGTAACCGTATAATCTTTAATGTGTTGTTCTTTGATAACTTGCATCACTTATTTACTGCAAACAAAAAATCCATTACCAGCACGGTGTCTATCAATCCAGTTGTCTTTTATTCCCCGAACTTGATGCTTTACATCGATGTTGTTCCAACCATGTTTTGCAAACAGGGCTGACCACCATTTTTCGTCATTGATTTGTATGTGGCTTCTATCGTCATGATATTCCGGAATACGAAAAACGCCCTTGTCACCCAATGGTATAATATGAAACATTTGTTCAGTTAGCGGACTATAGTTTTCTAAAAAGTTTTGTAGTCCACTATCAGGCACATGCTCAAGTACATCCTTGGTGAGAATCCAATCAAACTTGCCTTGAATAGGTACTGGGGTATCCTCTGTTATCAAATAACAATAGTCTCTTACTTCAGCATCGCAGTGTTTGATTGCGTAATCGCTAACATCAACTCCATACGCATCGACGCCAAGTAATCGTAGTGCCCTGACAACATATCCTTTACTGCATCCGTAATCTAACACACGATCGCCAGGTTTGATATCAAGTTCTTGCATGATAAAGTATGCCATTGGAATAGTAAGCTCTGGAATCCAACGATAGTTTACATAGCAACTTTTGCCGCTTGCAATACCATCTTCAAAATATTTTTTATCAAAAAAAGTTTTATCTATTGACATGAGTGCCTCGCAGAATATTTACCATTATATACGCAGTTAAATATCTTTAAGAAAACTTTGATAAATTTTGTGCCTGGGATATAAATTCGTAGTCCCATTTGTAGTAGTTTTTAAAAAAATTAACTTGTTGATCGCTAATATTCAGTTCTACATGCTGGCTTGCATTGGAATACAAGTCTGGGATTGAAATGCCTGTTATGTTTTCGACAATTGGTTTTAACTTGGTATTAATATCTTTGGTATAAAACACTTGATCATAAAGGCTAACATTTTTACCAAACCATTCAGTCTGAGGTCTACAGTGCCTGCCTACATCGGTGTTTGCGAATACAATGTCTTTAAAGTTGTTGCAAAACCATTCCCAGGTTGGATTATCAAATTGGTCAATGTTTTTTGTATATACTCTATCTCTGTAGGCGCTGAGCAATCTTTGTATAGGGTCACGTACAACTGCAAAAACGTAATCAGGTTTTGGGTTAGCCCATTTTATATAAAACTGTTCTTCTAATTGCCCAGGATTGATTAAACATTGTGCCCTGCTTAGGGTGCGTCTACATTTGGTTTTGCTCACAGATTGATTTGTGAGGTGATATGCAAGAATGTTGGTTACTGTGCTGATCCCACATTTCTGCGGTACAACTACTGCCAGTATAACATCTTTGACTTTTACAATCATAAAGTTATTTAGTGCGCATATAATGGCTATAAATACCTGCATGAAAATAGTACTTGTTACAGGTGGATTTGATCCACTACACTCTGGGCACATCCGATACTTTACAGAAGCAAAGAAGTTAGGTGATAGACTTATTGTTGGGGTCAATAGCGATGCTTGGCTTACACGCAAAAAGGGTAGGCCTTTCATGCCATTAGAAGAACGAGCTGAAGTTATACGAGCATTAAAAATGGTGGATGCTGTGGTAGCATTTGACGATGACTACGATGCTGATGGCAGTTGTCGAAAGTTTATTGAGGATTCATGTTGGAACTATGAAGAAGATGAAGTTGTTTTTGCAAATGGAGGAGATCGTACTACAGGCAACATTCCTGAAATGGAAGTTGTCGCTGAGAATCTTTCTTTTGCGTTTGGCGTTGGCGGCACAGACAAGGCTAACAGCAGTAGTTGGATACTTGCGGAATGGAAAGCACCAAGAACAGAACGCCCTTGGGGATATTACCGAGTATTGCACGAGGAGCCAGGAGTTAAAGTCAAAGAACTAGCAGTAGACCCAGGTAAAAAACTTAGTATGCAAAAGCATAGCCAACGCAGTGAATACTGGTTGGTACATGAAGGTCGTGCAACTGTTGTTCATCAGCGTAACGTTGGAAGCGATACGGTTACCAGCCATCTTTACCAGCACGATGAGTTACACATACCAGTAGGTGCCTGGCATCAGCTTGCAAATGATTTTACGCAACCTCTTAGAATCATAGAAATACAGTACGGTGAGAATTGTATTGAAGAAGACATTGAAAGGAGAGTGACATGATTGATGTCTTCATTGGTTATGATCCTCGTGAAGCCATTGCATATCATACTTGTGTAAACAGTATTATCAGGCACAGCAGCAAGCCTGTTAGGCTAATCCCTCTTGCACTTAATCTGCTGGAAGATTATGATGAACACCATACAGACGGCAGTAATCATTTCATTTACAGTAGATTCCTTGTACCTTATCTCTGCGGATTCTCGGGTCATGCATTATACATTGACGGGGACATGATATTGCGTGACGACATCTACAAGTTATGGGAGCTCAGAGAAACTGGAAGGGATGTCCAGGTTGTCAAACACGACTACCAAACCAAGATGTCCGAAAAGTATCTTGGTAGTAAAAACGAAAACTATCCAAGAAAAAACTGGAGCAGTGTGATACTTTGGAACTGTGGCAATCATCCTAACAGAAAACTTACTCCCGAGTATATTAAAAAAAGCACAGGCAAGCACCTACACAGATTTGAATGGATTGATGATGATAGAATAGGAGAGCTACCCAAAGAGTGGAACTGGTTGCCCGACGAATATGGTGCTAACCCAGATGCAAAACTGGTACACTATACACTGGGTACGCCTAGCTTTTATGATTTTGCTACTACACCAATGGGGGATGAGTGGCACAGAGAACGTATTTTAACTGAATACTGCGAACAAATATCTGTAATTTAATTAAAAGGAGCCACCGTGGAAGTAAACAAAAACAATCTCAGCATTGATTGCTTTCACAACACACCACTAACTGCGGGAGTGTTCAAAAGCAATGGCATTGAAAGGCGCAGACATTTGTGGGAATCACTTCAACAAGTAGATGATTTTGGACATATCTTGGAATTTGGTGTGTACAAAGGTAAAACCATGAAACATATTGCAAAAATGTTTCCAGATAAAACTTGCTGGGGATTTGACAGTTTTGAAGGCTTGCCAGAACCATGGTATACAAAAAGCACCGACAGTAAAGCAAGTCATCCCGCAGGAAGATTCCATTGGAATGAACTAGAAGCTGAGCCTGAATTTGCAAAAAACGTGTCATTGGTAGCTGGATGGTTTGATACCACCATTCCATTATGGTTGTCTGAAAATCCTGGGCCAGTTTGTTTCCTGCACATTGATTGTGATTTATACAGTAGTACGTTGACTGTGCTCAACCTTCTCAACGAAAGAATAGTTCCAGGAACAATCATTGTTTTTGATGAAATGTATCCGTGGAGTGACTATGATCTTTACGATCTTTGGGCAGACGGGGAATACAAAGCACTTAAAGAATGGGTTGAAAATTATGATCGTACTTTTGTGCCATTGAATCACAGTCGACATCAACAGTGTAGTCTGCGGGTAACTAAATGAAGTGCGATTGGATATTTCTAAGTAAAAAAGGCAAGGACGAATATGTTAACATGTTTGCAAAAGGATGTGGCGGTAAAGTAACCAACAGTGAACGATTTCGCTATGAAATATCAGACAGACCAATAGTTTTGCGTAGTATACTAAAGTATAAGATCATGCAACGTTGCTGGGAAGACAAACGTGATTTCTATTACATTGATACAGGATATTTTGGAAACAGGGTTTGGAAAAGATGGCATCGCATTGTAAAAAATGATTTGCAACACAGTGACATAGTGAATCGGCCTGATGACAGATGGCGCAGAATGCGGATTGATTTACAGCCACGTCGGTATGGAACAAAAATTTTAGTTGCGGCCCCAGGTGATAAACCATGTAAATTTTATGGTATCGATCAAAAGGAATGGGTAGAAAATACTGTTGTTGAAATTAAAAAACACACTGATATGCCAGTGATAGTGCGACAAAAAAACATGAGCAGATCAGATAGAATGGCTAACGATCCGTTGCACAAGGTGTTAGGCGACGATGTGCATGCATTGGTTACATTTAATAGCAACAGTGCAGTGGAAAGTATACTCAACGGTGTGCCTGCATTTGTTCTAGCGAAAACACATGCAGCATCTCCTGTGGCAAGCCAGGACTTATCAACAATTGAAAATCCATTTTGGCCTGATAATGACTTGTTGCATTCATGGTGCCATCATCTTGCGTATGGACAATTTCATAACTATGAAATAGCTGATGGTACAGCATATAGGATACTAAATGAAAATTAAAATTTTTATGAATACCGCAAACAGTTTTGCAGAAGAAAAAACACTTTTTAAGTTTGGCAAAGGAATTGAAACATGGATAGGCGAACATAGAGACGACCCTCCAAATCTCGACGAGACGGTGAGAATAGGACGGTGGGACTATCTAGCTGACAGACCCGAACATACGTTGGACTATGTTTATGGTGAATCATATGAAGAATGTGATCTTGCTGTAATGTTTGGTTCGTGGAAATCACGAAAATCTGATCACCATGTAGTAAGATATAGTATAGCAAAAAATGCAAAAAACTTCTTGGTTATTGAAACCCCGTTGCTTAATCGTGTTACAGACAAAAGAAACACCAGTTGGAGAGTTGGCATGAATGGGTTTTTGCACAGAGCAGCTGGCTGGCCTGAAGTAAAGCAAGACGTAGCATCTAAAAAGTTAAAAGCCATGGACATTGTTTGGAAAGACTGGCAGAACAAAGAAAATGGAGATATAATTTTAGCACTGCAACTACCGGGAGACGCTAG
>Ga0222719_10005069_pt1 | contig 11442 bp, 7 predicted proteins | sample C33_34DmetaG_FD_165039 | JGI IMG/M metagenome (GOLD analysis project Ga0222719, IMG submission 165039) | Estuarine water microbial communities from San Francisco Bay, California, United States - C33_34D | ecosystem: Environmental > Aquatic > Marine > Unclassified | place: USA: California...
CCATTCGTGGCGACGCACGATGTTTCGATGTAGCCGCGCATCGGATAATGATCGACGCACGACGCCGTTTCGACGTCGATGCGCGAGATGTGCCCGTGCGTGGTGATCGTCGCTAGTGTCGGGCACGATAGGTCATCCAGATATTTAACACCGCGCACGCGCGTCGCCGGGCCCGAAGTGAATGGATACACCGTCTCAAGCGCGCCGCGCGACGTCGGCGCAGCCGCGCCGGACAACGGCGGCGGCGGCGCCCGCCAAATTTTCACGCACCCATCTCGCGCGCACGTAGCGACGATATCACGAGTGATAAAATCTGCGCCATACACCACGTCCGTGTGCCCGCGAAGCGCGCAATACGGCTCCAACGACGATGCCAGCGACGATGTCTCGCATCCAGCCGCGCGCGAATCGTCGCTTTGAAATCGTAACAAACATACGTCGTGTGCGTCACCTCCACTCGCGAGCACAATCTCTCGCGTCGCGTTCACACACGTCGCATACGTCCCTCCACTCCCACTTTCGTCTCCACGCTGTATAAACACCTCTTTCGCGGCGTCATTGGTCTTCATCGATTCGTCGTCGTCCGCGCGCGACATCCGCCGCCGCCCGACATCCACTTCAAACACCCGATTACACTTCGTCCCAAACACCACCGTGTGCGCATCCACCCACGCGCATGAAAACACTTTATCGCAAGACATCCCGCACACGCGCGTGCGTAGCGACGGCTCGACGGCGTCGGACGCATCATTCCATGAATCAAATCGAGTCAACGCCAGAAACGCGCGCGACGCCACATGTCGCGACATGCGCCACGACGCGCGCGCGCCTCGCGCGCGATACAGCGTCGCGGCGAACACCGACGACGATGGCATCGGCGGCGGCGGCATCGACCGCCATCGGCGCGCGCGCGCGCGGTGATCATCCTCGACATCGCTGCGCAGCAGTGCTGATTCGCGTCTCCACATCCGAGACATCCTACCGGTAATCGTTCGCGCGCGCTCACGACGCACGCGACGTCGTCTCGCGCGCGCGCGCCGCGAAACGCGCGCCGCGAAAATTATTTCTCACGCATTCCGCGTCGCGTCGCCTCGGACGCGATCGGTACAGCGGCGATGAGACGCGGCGTTGCGATGCGTTGCGTGCCGCATTATGTCGCGCGCGCGCGCGTATCGACGTGTGTAGGCGCGAGCGGTGAACGGACGGCGGCATGGTGGACACCGACGCGCGCAGGGCGGAGTCTTTAAAGGCGCGAAGCGCGGCGGCGGTGCGCGAGGCGGTCGGACGTGGGCGTAAACGCGCGAAACGTGGGTTGCGGCAAGATGATGCTGATGTCGCCCATGGTGATGACAAAACAACGTCGACCGCGGTGGATGACGATAGGTATTTCGCGGATGACGATACGATTGCATCGCGTGCGCGTGAGATTGCGACGCGGTTGAACGTGCCGTTGCCGATGTGGAACGGGACTGGCGCGAATGCGTTGGACGTCGGGACGAGCGTCGGCGCGTGCGGAGCGACGGGGAAAACCGACGCAGAGGAACGAGAGATCGATGAAGACGAATGGGATGACGTGGAGATGGATGATTATGGGTTGTACGTGGCCGATGATGGCGGCGCGGAGGAGGATGCGGTGACGTTGCGGGATGATAACGACGAGGACGAGACAAAGACAAAGACAAAGACAAAGACAAAGACAAAGAAGAAATTATCGCGACGTTTGACGGATGACGAGCGCACGGGGCTGTTATCGACGCATCACACGCATGTGATGTGTTTGATTGCTCGAGGGCGATTGGTGAGCGCGGCGACGGGGAGTAGGTTGTTACAAGCGTTGACGGCGTCGTGCGCGCCCAAGCGGTTGGTCGAGACGACGACGACGTCGAGGACTATTGAAGTTCATGCGTTGTCGTCGTTAGTGGATTGGTTTGCAGGCGCTGTGGCGATGCCTATAGTAATAGATGATGATGATGATGGTGAGACGACGCGAGGGGTGGTGTGTGAAAATTTGATGGTTAATGACGCAAAACGACGCCGGCGAGCGTTTCGCGTGGCGGCGCATCGCGCCGGGAAAACATCTTGGGGAAGCGCTTATGGTATAGCGTCGCGACTCTCACTGGCGTGGTCTAGACGTGGACAACTGGAAATTGACGAAGAGTCGTGTGCGGCATTGTTTGCGGCGTTGTGTCAGGGATTGGGATTGACGTGCCGCGTCATCGCGTCGCTCGAGCCAGTGCCCATTCGCGCGAGCGCGGTGCGTCTGGAATCTCTCGGCGTGCTCGCGAATGCGAGGGTTAAACCGATCGTGTCCACGCACGCGGTGACAGGAAAGAGTAGCGACGATGATGGATGCGTTCGTCACTGGTGCGAGGTACTTTGCGCGCGACACGGCGTGGAGGGTGACGTACAGGGCAACACTAGATGGGTCTCCGTCGCCCCGCGCATTCGAGGTTCAACCGATGACGTCAACATCATTTTAGGCAACCGTAAGCGCGGTTCTACCGCTGACGCATCCTCATCTATGCCGTACGTCATGGCGTTTCATAGTAATTTAGGCGCGCGTGATGTCACTCGCAAGTACGCTCCGGCATTTTCGCAAGCGTTGCACCATCGTACGCCAGATTGGAAATGGTGGGAACGCATCACATCATATGTCGAGCGCATCAATCGCGACGCCATGGCGCGCGACTATCCACCCGACGTTCGTGCGTGCATAGAAGCCGCGAACGCTACGGAGTTGTTCGAGATGGATACGAGAAGCGCCAAGGAGCGTGTGCCCGGGACGATGTCGGAAATCAAAAACCACCCGCTCTGGGTCGTCGATCGATTCCTTTCTCGTTCACAAATCATCCACCCTCGCCATCCGGTCAAAGGATTCATCGCCGGTGAAGCCGTGTTTCCGCGGTCTTGCGTCAAGGAACTCAAGAGTGCCGAGCGATGGAAGAGTGAATGCAGACGTCGCGTCACGGATGAAAGCCTCGACGCGCCCATCCGCAAGGTGCACAGTCGAGCGTTACAAGCGCGCGTCAAAGCTCTCACGCGCACTCGCGAGGCGTGGTTCGCTGCTAAATCTGAAGGCTCCAAAGAGCGCCTAGAATCTGAAGAATGGCGCATCACCATGAGCGCCGCGGAAGATTGCCCAGCGGATCCATCCACCGTCGTCGGCGACATCGCGCTCTACGGCGAATGGCAAACAGAACCGTGGACGCCGCCCGCCGCCGTGGGCGGTATCGTGCCCAAAAACGATCGCGGGAACGTCGACTTGTACGGCAACGCGTTGCCACCTCCGGGCACGGTACACGTCACCCTCGCGCGCATTTCGAAAACCGCACGCGCGATGAATATTGATTACGCGCCCGCGCTCGTGGGCTTTGAGTACAAGGCGGGCGGCAAGACGCTTCCGGTGTTCAACGGCGTCGTCATCTGTGAAGAATTCAAGGAGGAATTACTCAAACAGCACGAACTCGCTGAAGAAGCTCGTGCGGTGGCGCTTGAGGCGAAATTATACAAGGATGCGTGCTTGAAATGGCGCTTGTTACTCGGCGCGATGTGGACTCGAGCGGCGCTGCGCGAAGAATTCCAACCGACGCTCGCTGAACCCACGGTCGATCATACCGCAGCGCGAATCGCCGCTGCAAAAGCCATGAACGACGGCGTCATAGATATTTCCACGACTAGCGTGGTCGTTGAACCGCTCGCGAAGACGCTCGGTGCACAAGCCGTCGTCGAAGAACTCTAAATAGGAACGCTAGGACTTTATTGTCGTCAAAACTCGACGCGTACGCGCGCACGCGCGCTGTGTGCGTGACGCCAACATCACATGGCGAGCACCGCCCGACGCTGTCCCGTCGGAACATCGGATGCCATTCGCACGTCATGCTCGTGTGATCCTTCTCTCGGGCGCATCGTGTTGTTCTACGCCTACGTGCCAGTCACTCGTCCAAAAGAGCTCGGCGACGCCATTCTCAAAGCATTTTCAAAGACGTCGCTCACTGGGAAGATTAGAATTGCCCGGGAAGGAATCAATTGCACCGCAGCGGGCGATATCGATACCATCGATGCCTTTGTGGCGTACATGACATCGATCAAGGAGCTCGGGCTCGAGGACAAGTGCGGCGACGACGACTTTTGGAAACGTGAGCTCGGCTGCGCGGACGCTTTCGCGACGTTATCCGTACGTGTAGTGGATGAGATCGTGCCATTTGGTGCGCGAGAGCTCGATCCAAATACCGTCAGTGAAGAGTGTGTGGATGCGCTGACGCCTGAGGCCTGGCATGCGGCGTTGAAACGGATGCAGACGCTCGGCGTCGACTCCGGGACGTCCTTGCTAGACGTGCGGAATTTTTACGAAAGCCGCATAGGGCACTTTGAAGGGTCAACATTGGCCCCAATTCGTCGGTTTTCGCAAATTAAGGAATATTTACAGCGCGACGGCGTGCTCGAGCAGCACGTGACGGGAAAAGAAATGTTTATTTTTTGTACTGGCGGCGTGCGCTGCGAAAAGGTAGCTGCCCACTTGACTCGACAGCTCCCGCCAGAAAAGCGCCCAAAAGCGGTGCACAAACTTAATGGTGGTATCGTGGCGTACAGTAAGCACATTCGCAGTGAGGAGAGTTTATTTAAAGGATCAAACTACGTATTTGATGCACGCGGTTCAGTGAAAATAACCGACGACACGCCGGCGACGAGTTGGTGCGATGGATGCCAAAAGCCATCGACGCGTTTGGGTAAATGCGCTGGGCGTTTGTGTCATTACGTCATCATCACGTGTGAACAATGCCCAGACGATGCGACGTATTGTTGCGCATCATGCCGCGAGCAAACTGAGGAGGCAAAGGGATTGGAAAAATTCAAGAGACGACCGTGCGAATGCGACTGTTTCGAGGCTCGCGAGCGTCGATGCGCGCCACCGCCAACGCCAACGCCAGTGTAAAATAGATAGCATAGTTGTATTATTAGTGTATCATTGGTATTAAATCAGTTGGTGATCACCGTGCCGACGCCTTGGTCGGTTAAGATTTCAAGCAACAACGAGTGCTTGGCGCGTCCGTCGATGATGTGCGCGCTCTTCACCCCATTGTTCACCGCCGTGGTGCAGCACTGCACCTTGGGGATCATACCGCCCGCAATAGAACCCGCAGCGATGGAAGCCTCCGTCTCCGCCATGGTGAGCTCGCGAATTAACGTTGAAGGATCGTCTTTATCTGTGCACACTCCCGGAACATCCGTCATCAAAATCAACTTCTCCGCCCCGAGCGTAGCCGCAATCGCCCCCGCTGCGGTATCAGCATTCACATTCAACGCTTGGCCATTCTTATCCATCGCCACGGTGGCAACCACGGGAATGTACCCTCCGTTGACCAAGTTCTTAATCACCGTCGTGTCCACCTTGGTGACGCGCCCGACAAATCCCAACTCTTCGCTCTTAATCTCCCCTCGTAATAAATTCCCATCCTTGCCGCAAATCCCAACAGCCTTACCCCCAGCACAAGAAATTAAACTCACAATCGACTTGTTCACCTTGCCCGTGAGCACTTGCTCGACAATTTCCATCGTCGCCGCGTCTGTCACGCGCAACCCATTCAAAAACTTAGCCTCGATGCCAACCTTCTCCAACATGGCGTTAATTTCCGGCCCACCACCGTGCACGAGCACGGGACGAATGCCAACCGTGCTAAGCAACACCACATCACGAATCACCGCGGCTTTTAATTCCTCAGATTTCATCGCAGCGCCGCCGTACTTCACCACAACCGTCTGACCGGCAAAGCGTTGCAAATACGGCAACGCCTCTGAGAGCACCTTGACGCGAATTTGATTTTCAGCCTCTTGCCCAGCGTTCGCCGCACGAACGAGCACCTGAAAGAAACCATACAGATACATGGTCGATGTCGCGTCAGTCCGCGCGATCGACGATGCGCACACGACGACGACGCGCGACGAAACCTTTCAAACGTTTGTTTTGTTTTGCCCTCAACGCCAGCACATCAATCACGCATTCGCGCGCGCGCGCGCGACGCCAACGCCGACGCCGACGCCAAACATCGCGTGCGCGCGCCGACCACGCGATGCGCGCGCGCAAAAATCGATATCGCGCCCGATCACGCACGCATACGCACCGTGTTCGAGCGCACGCGGTTGACAGCACCAACGACGCGTCGCGCGCGCGTGTCGCGTCGCGTCACCACCGGCGACGCGCGCGTCGACGCAATCGTCGCACAGAGAGATGCCATGAATATCGTGTGTGTCGTGTATATAACGCGCGCGCGGCTCGGGTGGCGCGACGGCGGGCGACGCGTGTGAACGAATGACGGCACGACTGCGCGCGTGCGCTTTTTCACGCGTCATTCGTCCGCACACGTTTCACATGGGCCGCGACGCCCCGCGCGCGACGATTCCGTCGCGCACGCTGGAAGAATACGCGCACGAAATTATGTCGCACGCCTCGGCGTGTGCGTCGGCGACGTCGGCGCGCGATGCGACGGGAAAGAACGCGGAGCAATCGTTGGTGCTCGTGCGCAGCTGGTGCGCCGATGCGCGCGTGTTTCTGCTCGTATTCCCGTCGGCGCACGCCCAAAGGCGCGCGCTCGGGCGGGCGTCGATGTATTTGGAAGATCCAGAGACCCTGGGGGTGGTCGCGAGCGCGCTGCCGAGCGGGGCGCGCGGTGGGGTGGCGAATTACAGCGGTCACAATATGCGCGTGTCGGCGCTGTGTCGCTTTATCGACGCGTGCGGCGGCGTCGACGCGTGTTGGGAGGAGGAACGCGAGCTCATGCGAGCGCTGATGATGCATGGGATCGTTACGCACGATGTGCGCACGGGAATGTGCGTGGCGGCGCGTGATGTGGGCAAGTATAGGCATAAAGGTGAGGCGTGCGTGGTCGCCGTGCAGGCGAGCGGCGACGCGCGAGAAGTCAAGGATGCGTTGATTCATGAAGCCATGCACGGGTTATGGTACGCCAGAAGCGCGTATGCGGAGCAGTGTTATGCGTATTATGCGAGTGATGCGCTCGATGCGCGCGAGAGGGCGATTTGGGTGGATTTTTTAAGGGAATTGAGGTACGCGACAGAGGATGAGGAAGTCGTGGTGAATGAGTTTCAGGCGTACATGGCGACCGAGACGCAAATGTTTGGCGGCGGCGGCAATGGTGGTGGATCGGGGGCGACGAAGAAAGGCGGTGGTAAAAAGTCTGGATCGTCGTCGTCGTCGTCGTCGTCGATTGATGCGCTCACGGCGATGCAAGTAAAATTCGCCGAGTGGGCACGAAACGTCGTCGCCGACGAAGACGCTCGCGCGCTACGGTGCGGCGAAACCAAAGCCGTGTTTGTGCGATAGATAGATAGATACGTAGCGTACCTACCGGTAGACAGACAACTTTAATTAATAAATGTATCACGAATGAAATTACAACATGAAGACGCCGCCACCGCGGTCGCACACGCAACCGTTACAGGGGCGCGTCGAAAGAATTAAAGACAAAAGCGTCGACTCGGGTCAACGGTTTCCCCGACCCACTCACGCACGCACTTGTTGCGACGCAGAATACGCATTCTCGCCCCAGCTCGGACGCGATGACATCCCACCAGGCGTCGTCGTCGTCCGACGTCGCGCCTCGGCGTCAAACGCGTGCGCAAACGCCCCCGCGCTGGCGTCCTCGGCGTCGTCGCCCGCCTCTGGCGTGAACAGCACCTCGCCTTCGTCAATCGTTCGTGGAATCACCACGCCCGCGCGCTGACCAAAGAACGCGCCGGACGATGAATCCTCCGCCTTGTCATACGCATACCCCGGTACACGCAGGTGTTTGGGCGGATTAAACCCGCACAAACCCCACGGACGCTCGCCCGACGCCTCCGCGCGCGCGCGAACCTCGCGCGCCTGCTCGGGACAATTAAACGCGCTCTTATAATACGAATCCGAATGCACCATCCCGTTCGCATCACCATCGGCAAAGCATAACGCGCCATCACGCTCGTCATCCAACGTCGCCGGTAACCGAATCTCACACTCGCTCGTCATGTCTCGTCAATACACGCGCCGCTTTATCCACGACACACACAAGATGCGCGTCTGCACGAATGAAGAATCACCCCGCGTGAATGTCTTTGACGACGATCCAAAACTGTCTCGGCGCCCGCGAACGCGTCGAGTAAAAATTAAATAATCCGTCTCGGCGACGACGACGACGGCGACGACAACGACGGCGACGACGAGAGCGCGCGTGAGAGGCGTGTGCCGGAATGGCGACGATCCGCGTCAGCACGCCGGCTACACAAAAAGGGGGGGGTTCTTGGCTGAGAACGCGCGAACGTACATGGGGTTTTGTGTGCGTCGAATACGCGGGTTTTAGAGATCTCGGAAATTATAATACACGTCACGTAGATTTGGCATGCTGAGAGTCAATTTGTAGTCTTGTATATGATTATTGAGATGTGATAAACATGTCACGAAGGTGTCGCACAAAGGCGCACATGTGAACCTATCCTTTCATATTGGCAAATATCATGCGTTGAACGGATGAACGGGTGCATGGCGAGAACCAACAGAGGACAACAGAGGACAACACTTTAAGGCTTCCATGCGTGCGCGAGCGACGCGGACATTTCTGCGGCGAGCATCCATTGCACAGAGCCGATGCCAAAGCCGCTGGACGTGGACGTGGCGGCGATGGCTTTCGCGGAGCCGGCGGCCCAACGATCTTTGATGGGTATCGAGCACTGTAAAACGTCAAACTCGCGGTGGAATTGGGTTTTATACATGGACATGCCCGGGTTCGGGCACTGCCCGGTGCGCTTCGCTTCGGCGGCTTGGACCATGACGGCGCCGTTTTGTTGATACACGCGAACGCGAATCATTTCAGAGTTTCCACCGCCGGCGATGACAAATATCCATTGCGCTTCTTGCGCCGTAGCGGTGAAAGAGGTGTAGCGCTCTGGAGCGAGCATGCGGATGCACTTACCAGCGAACCAGTCCTTGCCACACATTCCGCCTGATTGGAAAACCACGCGACGAACGTCGAGATCCATTCCCCAGGTGCCCGCGTCGTACATTTTCCACGTCGTAAGAAACGCGGTGTTCGGGAACGTGTGGCTCATTTGCTTCGGTTTAGTATCACCGCGCATGCCAATAGTATATTGAAGCGCGTAAGCGCCCATGTTATAGCCCACATTCGTCGTCGCTCGTGGGTTGTGCCAATCAGCGCTGATGTCGTGCGACGCGATGGCGCACTCAGTGCCGAAACAGTTGTGTCCGAAAGGCAGCAACTTTTGACCAATCTTGTACGCCTTGAGCGTCGTACCTTCGAGAATAACCTCAACGTGCACCAGTTTGACGTCACTTGAAGGATATGGATCGACAACGGCAACGATGTGGCGCGCCTTTTCGCGCGACTCGGCGAATTGCTTGTCCCGGGCCGCCATACCGCGCCCCGGAGGACCTTTAGCATCGCCATATTTGATGGTGATACCGCTTCTGATATTTACCAGACGTGCATCATTACCTTCGCCCAATACCGCCATGTTGGGTAGCTCTGGGATGTCTTCCAAAAGCATTTTGTCGTCCCACGTCGACTCAACCATGTCTGACGGACACTCAGTGTCGCACGTGCCGTACACGTAGCTGACTGACTTCGGATTTTCCTCTCGCGTCAACACGCGGTTGAAATATTCACCGTACTTTTGCGCGCAATTCGCCTTGGCGTTTGCCAGCGGCGTCGATCCATCTTTTCCGATTTCGTACTTCCATTCGCCAGTTTCGGCGTTTTTCAACGCAAACCCGTACTCAAAATTGACGTCCCCGTTTGTCGTCACTCGCCAGATGCGCTCTTCACTCGGAAGCACCACGCGCTCCATCTGGATCGCATCCGACTCTTCAAAAAACGAACCCGAACCATAGTTGTGACGCACGACGTGCCCAATCGGCGCGCCAGACAACATGAAATCCGCGAGCGACTCCTTCAAATCCCCCGGCAAGCATTGCGTGTGCAAGTCAAACGTCACCGTCGGCGCCATGTTCGTCGGCACCGGCGCTAACAGCACGCCATTCTTCGGAATCCAATCCCCGATGCGCGCGCGCGCGTCCGCGGAGGACGCGAGCGCGGCGCCACCGCACAATACGACCGCTGTGGCGCCCAACACCATCTTCGTGCGTCGGCCGATCGCGGCGAACGTCGTCGGACGATCGCCGCCGCCGTCGACGCCGCCGTGCGCGATCAAAGGAGATCGCTCATCGCGCGCGTTCGACGTCCGCATCTTCATCGCGGGCCGGCTCGCGTTGAATGGTGCCGCGCAGAGTGCCGCGACGGCGACGCAACTGCGCAACGACGACGCCTCGTGAACACCCGAGTTTATACATATTCTACGCATCATAATCCCATATACGTTAGAAAACACACGTCGGTCCAGGGTATAAACACGCACGAGCATATAGTATACACCCATAACCCTCTATGAGACACAGAACGGTAACGTCATTCCGCGACGCGCGATGGCGATGCGTCGCCTCGCGCGCGCGCTCGACGTCGTCGTCGACGTCGACGGCGACGACGAGCGCGACGGCGTCAACAGCGCGTGTGCGATCTCTCGCAGTCACTCCGCGTCGTCGGCGACGTTCGAGGATGCGTTGATGACGACTGGGGAGGAGGATGAGGATGCGCAGCAGACGCGCGCGAGACGGCGCGAGGCTGGCGAGGATGACGACGCGCGTGCGGTGCGAACGTTCGCGGAGACGTGTGAGAGGTTTGCACGCGATGTGCGCGATGAGGCGAACACGCTGCGTGCGCGGTCACTGGCGATAAGAGAGGGATTGGAGGCGAATGATGAGGATGAGGCGAATCTCGCGGCGACGCGCGCCGAGGATGTTTTAGCGTCGTTCACGCGCGCCGAACGAGAGGATGACGGGAATGAGGATGGAAACGGGTGCTATGGGGTTGTACGCGCATGTGCGTCGCGTGCGCGCGACTGGGTGGATGCGCGAGCGGCGTATGTGGAGGCGGAGCGCGCGCGCATCAAGGATGCGAAACGCGCGGCGGTTGAAACGGCGTCGCGCAACGTAAAAGAAGGATTACGTGCGAAAGACTACGCGCGCGCGATCGTGGATGGAGTGTGCGCGGCGCTTGCGATTGAGTGCGCTGATGAAACGAGCGAGGATGACGCAAAGGTGCGCGAAGTAGTGGCTGAAGTGACGCGCGAGTTTCGCGCAGACGCGGATGCCGAAATGCTCGCGGCGTGCGTCGTGGACAACGACGGTACGAACGCGTCAACGACATTACGCATTGATTCAGCACGAATTGCGCGTGTTCTTGAACACGTGCATAACATTAGCGACGATGAGCTACGGTTGCGTACGTCAGCGTTTGCGAATGTCATCGCAGAGCGGTTTCTCGAGCCGATGATTCGAGCGGGCACCGCGAGCGTCGTTGACGTCAATGATGGCGATTTCCTGCG
>Ga0222719_10005070_pt1 | contig 11441 bp, 14 predicted proteins | sample C33_34DmetaG_FD_165039 | JGI IMG/M metagenome (GOLD analysis project Ga0222719, IMG submission 165039) | Estuarine water microbial communities from San Francisco Bay, California, United States - C33_34D | ecosystem: Environmental > Aquatic > Marine > Unclassified | place: USA: California...
AAGAAAGAGGTAGCCCGTCGGCAGCAAGAAGCAGAAGCCTCACAAGAACAGCAGGCTGAAGCTCCACAAGCGCCGATGCAGCGAGGCGGATTCGTAAAAAAAAAGTTCGCTGAAGGCGGAGATGTAAACTCTGAAGAGGGTTTGGTAGAACGTATAGCTGATTTTTTAATCACACCACTCAATGAAGGCGAAGAAGAGCAGTTAGCCCAGATAAAATCTGAAGCTGAAGCGCGTAAACAAGGCGAGTCTTTTGGGGATGTAGAAGCTGGGTTTGATATCCTAAATAGATACAAAACAAACCGTGCGAATCTCTATATACCTGAAGGTTCTGATGCCGTTGAGGAGGGATACAATAGTACATGGGACCCTGTTCTTCAACTTGCACTATCTGATCCAAAAGGTCTTTCGGGCTTTGTTTCAGAAAAACCTATGGACGAGAATGTTTATGGTGCATATGAACCTAAGTCAAATGATATCCGAATGAGCTCGCAAGAGTACGGCACTGATAAAAAGATGTCATATGTTGATACTTTGACGCATGAGTTAATGCACAAAGGCCAATACGAAAGCGGTTCAGCTCCGGTTGATTTTGACAATTTCGGAGATATGATTGAGAGGAATAGGTATTTACACGCTGTAATAAGCAAAAAATTGATGCTAGACAGTTTATACAAGATGCAAAGTGCTAAAACAGAAAAAGAAAAATCGCTGTATAAGAAGTCTTTTGAGCACAACATTGATATGCTAACAGGCGTTTACATGCCAGCTATACCAGAGTTTAAAGAAAAAATAAAAGATAAGAGCATACTTGCGGACATGTACACAGGCGACATCACACCCGCAGAAGCTGCTACAGAAGTTTATAACTTGTTTGAAAGCAGCCCTACCGCTACAGCTATAGAACGAGACGCAGAGGCTAGGGCTATGTACCGCCTTTCTGAAAACAGAAAGACAGCTACACAAAAACGCGCACAAGGTTTTGCTGAAGGTGGAGATGTAGTCTCTACAGATGAAGAAGCTGTTACAAGAATCCTGAATGAGAATAGTAAATTAAATTTTGTTCAGAGAATTCTTACACCAGAAAAAGCTCCTGCACCTATTGAAGGTGAAGGGGGTGTTCTTCATACACACCTTATGCGGGCCGAGTACTTGGGACCAAACGGAACACAACCAGCAGTTTTCCCAGAAGTAATAGAACAAGACGGGAAATTAGTACATTTAACTTTACCTCAAGCTGTAGAGCACGCTCGTCGCACCGGAGAATATATCCTTTTTGATAACATCAAGGATGCTGACACGTTCTCACAGAATTACAAAACATCAGGCTTTAAAAACTATTATAAGCCAAACCAGAATTCTTCCGGATTTATTCCGAAGAACTAAAGGACAGCTACCCGTCGCCAACGGCCCTGTCACTCAACTAACCGAAGCAGCTACCCACCGAAAAAGCGTGGCCCTGCATAAGGAGAAGTATCATGGCAAAAGCAAGAGGCCACCGCGCCAACAAACCTAACGATTCCTTTGGAACAATCAACAACTCAAGTCTTTATCGTGGTAACTACCGTGACGACGTGTACAATGACGATGAAGAAGAGCCTGTAACCCAAGTAGAAGCTCAACCGGACCCCTCCCAAGAAGAGGCCACTCCCGACGGATTCTCTCGGAAATCTAAACAGGACGACGTAGACTACAAAAAACGATACGACGACTTAAAACGCCACTATGACGCCAAACTGGCTGAGTGGAAAGAAGAGAAGTCGGATCTCGCTGCACAAGGGGAATCATCCCCTGAATTGGACGCCCTAACCCGTCTTAAAGCTCCTAAGAGCCTCGACGAGCTAGAACAATTTAAACAGCAGTACCCAGACGTATACGGCGTAGTTGAGACAATCTCTGCCCTGCGAGCAGATAGCACAGTAGAAGAGCTTCGTAGTGAAGTAAATCGTCTGCGTGAACGTGAGCAGGATATGGAAGTACAGAAAGCCTACCAAGAGCTACTTCGCTATCACGAAGACTTTGATGATCTTCGTAATGACGATAAGTTCCTTGCTTGGCTCGACGAACAACCATCTACATTGAGTGACGGTATCTATAAGAATAACACCGACGCTAAATGGGCAGCTCGTGTCATCGATTTGTACAAATCAGATTCAGGTTTGTCTAAGAATAAAAGAAGCACCAATGCCTCTGCCGCAGAAACAGTAACAAAACGTGTAGCGAAAGACGTGAACACAAAAGGTACTGGCGGACAGCGAATTTGGAAAGCCTCTGAGATTGGCCGCATGAAACCGCATGAGTTTGAAGCTATCGAAGCAGAACTTGACGCGGCTCGTGCAGAAGGGCGCATTGATTTTAACGCTTAACCATTAACTAACGAAGGATATAGAAAATGGCTTTTCCAGTATCGGGTGGGTACACTAACCTACCGAACGGCAACTTTACGCCGGAAATCTTTAGCCAGAAAGTTCTCAAATTCTTCCGTCGTGCTTCGGTTGTTGAAGACATCACCAACACCGATTACGCAGGGGAAATTGATAACTATGGCGACACGGTTCGTATCATTAAAGAACCTACAATCTCTGTTTCGGCCTACACACGGGGCGCAACAGTTTCTCCGCAAGACTTGACAGACGACCAAATCACAATGGTTGTCGATCAGGCCAATGCTTTTGCATTCAAAATCGACGACATTGAAGAGCGTCAGTCACACGTAAACTTCGAGGCTCTTGCCACCTCTTCTGGTGCATATGCCCTGAAGCGTAAGTACGACTTCAACGTGCTTCAAGCTATGGCAAACGGCGCTGGTATTGCAGGTGCTGACGATGCTTCGCTTTCTGGTGGTCTTCTTACCACTAACGCGAATCTCGGTACTGCTGCAGCTCCGATCAACATCAAGACAGATCCAAATGAAGCCGTCAACCTGATGCTTCTCATGGCTCGTTCGCTTGATGATAGCGATGTACCTGAAGAGAATCGCTGGTTCGTAGCTCCTCCTGCATTCTACGAAAACTTGTTTGCTGCTGGCGGCAAGTTCGCAGAAGTACAGGTAACGGGTGACAACACGTCTCCTCTGCGTAACGGTCTTGTCATGCAAGGTCAAATCGCAGGCTTTACCTGCTACAAGTCGAATGCTCTGAACTCAACAGGCGGTACCGACCAAGTCACCATGACTGGTCTTGCTGTTGACGGTTCTGAGAACCTCGTTCTTGCAGGTCACATGAGCTCAACGGCTACGGCTTCGCACATTGCGAAAACCGAAGTTGTTCGCTCTACGGACACTTTCAGCGACATCATTCGCGGTCTGCATGTCTTCGGTCGCAAAGTTCTGCGTAACGAAGCCATCGTTCGCGGCATTGTTGACTTCGCCTAATATAGTGCGGGGGAGGGCTAGTCTCTCCCCCAACCTTTAAGGATACAGGTATGCCCCTCAAAAAAGGCTCTTCACAAAAGACGATCAGCGCAAACATCCGTAAGGAGATGGAATCGGGTACGCCGCAGAAACAAGCTGTGGCTATTGCTTTATCTAGCGCAGGTAAGTCCAAGAAGAAAGCCGCTATGGGAGGCTACACGGAGCGTTGGAGCGCACAGCGTATGGCAAAGGGCGGTGAGTCCCGCGTCAATGAGGCAGGCAACTACACGAAGCCTACTATGCGTAAGAGATTATTTAACCAGATCAAGGCTGGTAATAAAGGTGGATCTTCGGGTCAATGGTCAGCACGTAAAGCCCAGATGCTTGCTAAACAGTACAAGGAAAAGGGCGGAGGCTACACAAGCTGAGAAAGAATCTATGGCAATCGCAAAACCACAGAAAAGCCTACAAGACTGGACGAAACAGAATTGGCGAACCAAAAGCGGTAAGCCTTCAACACAAGGGCCAGATGCTACAGGCGAGCGTTATCTACCAGAAAAAGCAATTAAAGCTCTTTCTAGTGACGAGTACGCCAGAACCTCAAGAGCAAAGCGTGAAGGCAAAAAGCGAGGCAAACAGTTCGTAAAACAGCCTGAAGGCATCGCAAAGAAGACTGCCCGTTATCGTGCAGCGATGGGTGGGTACACCGAAAGATGGAGTAAAGCTCGTGGCAACAACTAAGAATGTAGAACGTACACCAAGTGGTTCTCTAAAATATCGGGGAGAGACTTTCTCTGGGTACAACAAACCAAAGCGTACCCCCGGAAAGAACAAGAAGTTTGCCGTACTTGCTAAGAAGGGCTCTGACGTAAAGCTCGTACGGTTCGGGGATCCGGACATGACAATCAAAAAGAATATCCCTGAGCGTCGTAGTAACTTCCGTGCACGGCACAATTGTGACACGGCTAAAGATAAATTTTCGGCCCGTTATTGGTCGTGTAAAGCGTGGTGATAATATGTGGCAATCATTAGTTGGACCTATTGCTGATATAGCAGGTACGTGGCTCAAAGGTAAGCAGGAAAAAGCTGCTGCCAAAGCTAAACTCGAGGTAGCTAAAGTAGAGGCTACTGTAAAGAAGGTGGAGAAGGATGGCGAGTGGGATGCACAAGCCATGTCTGCAGCGGATAACTCATGGAAAGATGAGGCGTGGACCTTAACCTTTATTGCCGTCATACTGGCATCTTTTATACCCCCGCTACAGCCGTACATGCAAGCAGGATTTGATTTCCTACGTACGGCACCCGAATGGCTACAATGGGGCATCTTAGCTTCTATTGCTGCCAGCTTTGGTATCAAGTCTATCACCCAGCTCAAGAAGTAAACATGAATTACGACAGAGATCAGCTCGTAGATCAGCTTATTATCCACGAGGGTGTGGAGCTAAAGCCGTACAAAGACACATTGGGGATATTGACAATTGGTATCGGACGTAATCTCGAAGATCGTGGCATCTCAGAAGATGAAGCCCGTTATCTCTGTCTTAATGATATTGAGATTGTTGAGCGAGAGCTTGCTTCAAATTTTGCTATTGTTGACGGGCTTGATCCTGCACGCCAGCTGGTTATTGCCGATATGGCTTTTAATCTCGGGGTACCTCGTCTTAGAGGCTTTGCAAAGATGTGGCTCGCTATTGAACGAGGGGATTATAACGCCGCTGCGGAAGAGATGCTCGACTCCAAATGGGCCCGACAAGTCGGTCAAAGAGCCCAAAGACTAGCAGAAACTATGAGAACAGGCGAATATCCTACTTTTTAGTCTTGACTAATCCCTTGTTTTAGTGTAAAATGAACATGGGAGTACCAATATGTCCACATTCTTCATCGAAGCTATCCGACACAGATATAAGGCCCGTAAGCGGGATGCAGAGCAGACCATCGATTTCTACTCTGATGTAGAGGCTACAGACCAAAATATCGAGGATATGTACCATAAAATTGATGAGGCTTTGACCCATTGGATAGATGCTGATTTGCGTATAGGAGCTCTTGACGTTATTTCAGGCAACATGCCCCACCCATTTGAGCGGGAAACGGCTAATATGCAAGATATCTTAGAGCTAATTTTTACGAGTAAGCAGGCGTAACAATGCCCTTAACAGCAGCAGGAAGCAAGTTTTTTACGGAGTCTGTGTCGTTGACAACAACGTCGCAAACTACGATTTACACGGTTCCTAGTAACTATTCCGCTGTCGTACGTTTGCTCATTGTTTCTAATACGGACAGCTCCAATCGTAATGTGACGATTAGATGGTATCATGCCGATGACGCGTCAACTCATACAATTTTAGGTAATCATGCGGTAGCGGGCAATAGTTACGAAGTCGTACTCGATGCTAATCGCCCCTTGTACCTCCACGCCGGAGACATCTTTTATGCTACGGCAGGTACCGCTAATGTGCTAGAAACAACAATATCCGTAGAAGAATACTACGACCCACACAGAGGATAATCATGAACTACTTACAGCTTTGTAATGCAGTTCTTCGTGAACTAAATGAAGTAGAGATCACTAACGTGGCCTCTACACGTGGTATTCAAACGGCTGTGGCTGACTTTGTCAACAAGGCACAACGGGATATTATCAACTCTGAGGTAGAATGGCCTTTTACCGTACAGAATGAGTCGGATACTACGGTTGATGGGCAGCGTCTGTATAGCTTCGAAGCCGACGCCAAGACACTTAATTGGGATACCTTTACAATTCAAGAGTCGGCAAGCCTACCTGAAAAGCGCTTGGAGTACATCAGCTATGATGAGTACCTTGACAAGTATCATGAGTCGGACACCAACCCAGACGGTAGCGCGGAGGGCGTACCTGAGTACGTGTACCACACACCCGATAATAAGTACGGATTGTCACCGACGCCGGATGCCTCAACGTACACTGTACGATACGCGTATTACGCAACAAATTCTGACTTGTCGGCAAACGCGGACGAGCCAACAGTCCCGAGTCGTTTCCACGACGTAATCGTGAACCGTGCCAAGTACTACGCGTACTTGTTGCGTTCCGATCCACAATCAGCACAATTTGCGGACAGGGATTATGTAGCAGGGCTACGTCGGATGCGTGTTGAGCTGATCAACCGCAAGGATTACATGAGGGCTGTATAATGCCCGATACCTCAATCATTAGTCCTTACGTAGTACGTCTCGGTGGTGGTCTAATCCTCGATAGGGATTCATTCTCTATACCCCCCGGAGCTGCTATTCAGCTACAGAACTTTGAGCCGGATATTCGTGGCGGTTACCGCCGTATTAGTGGGTACGCGAAGTACAACAGTAACATCGTACCCCAGACAGCATCTGCAGATGAACCCGTACTTGGCGTAGCAATCTATGAAGATGAAATCATCGCTGCTCGTGGTGAGAAGGTCTTTAAGGGCGGTGCTATAGGATCATGGACAGAGATAGATAGTGGTCGTACCAATGCAGGGCGGTACGCTTTCGAGCTGTACAACATGGACAACACCGAGAAGATTATCTGGTGCGACGGAGCCAATCATGCCTCTGAGTACGATGGCACTACGGTAACCGATATTAACGGTGCAGGAGCTCCCGCAGATCCCTCTATTGTGGCGTTGTTTAAGAACCACATGTTCTTTGCGGGTATGTCGTCTAACCCACAAGAGGTAGTGTTCTCTGCCCCCTACGACCCTACGAGTTTCTCTACGGCTACAGGTGCGGGATCTATTCGGGTAGATAGCCCCGTCGTACAGCTCAAGTCTTTCCGTGATCGGCTGTTTATCTTCTGTACGGATCAGATTTACTTCCTTCAAGGATCTTCAATTGCTGACTTCCAGTTAGCACCCGTTACACGTAGCGTGGGATGTTTGGATGGCTTTAGCGTCCAAGAAATCAGCGGTGATCTGCTTTATCTTGCACCGGATGGGTTGCGTACGATTGCAGGTACCCAGAAGATTGCCGACGTTGAACTCGGAACCATTTCGAAGCAAGTACAGGATCGACTCGACAATCTTACGCTGTTCAACATCTCATCGTGTGTTATTCGGAATAAGAGTCAGTATCGCCTGTTCTATCCGGCAGAAGGCCAGACTACAGCCCAGTCTCTAGGAATTATGGGCGTTATCAAGGCCAACGAGCAAGGCGGCATCGGTTGGGAGTACGCCGATATCAAGGGGATGCGCCCCTCGTGCTGCTTCTCCGGCTTCATCGGATTGACTGAAACGACGATACAAGGTGGCTTTGATGGCTACGTGTACGAGCAAGAAACAGGCAATACGTTCGACGGTACCGCTATTGTAGCGATTTATACATCTCCTGACCACATTATGGGAGATGCAGGTATCCGCAAGTACATGCAGCGTATCGTGTGGAACTACACCAATGAAGGCGTTGTAGATGCTACGTTCCGTGTACGTTATGACTTTACGTCATCGGATACGCCTCAGCCCTCAACCTACGATCTACAGACAGGTGGTTCTGTAGCGATCTACGGGTTAGCGGCATCAGCATACGGAACAGCCGTGTATGGGTCATCAGGTACGCCGTTGATCAGACAAACAGTAGAGGGAAGTGGTTTTTCCGTAGCTATACGGGTAGACGACACATCAGGAAATCCACCATTTTCAATTAAGGGGTATCAGCTAGAATTCACCCCCGGAGGTAGGAGATAGGACAACATGGCAGGATATGCAGCAAGACAGTCCACATATGTAGATGGCGACGTTATTGACGCAGCCGATAGTAACGATGAATTCGATGCTATCTTAGGCGCGTTTGGGGCCGTTGCCGGACACACTCATGATGGAACTGCAGGGGAGGGTGCCCGCATCACCGTTGTGGGTACCGCAGCGGACAATGTTACGTTCGGCACTGCTTTAACTCCTGACGCTGACGGCACAATCGATATCGGTACAGTAGGTGCCCAGTTCAAAGATCTGTACATCACTGGTGTGGGCTACATCGATGGGCTACAGCTCACAAGCGGTGCAACCGTATCGACTATCCTCGATGAAGATACCATGTCTTCTGATAGCGCTACAGCCCTTGCTACCCAGCAGTCTATTAAAGCCTATGTAGACTCGCAGGTAACTGCACAGGATCTTGACTTTCAAGGCGACAGTGGCGGTGCTCTTAGCATCGACTTAGACAGCGAAGTACTCACGATTGCTGGTGGTACGGGTATCGATACATCGGGTTCGGGTAACACGCTGACCGTAGCCATTGATAGTACTGTTGCTACCCTTGCAGGTAGCCAGACGCTTACCAATAAGACTCTTACCAGTCCTGTTATTAGTACGATTAGTAATACGGGTACGCTGACTCTCCCAACAAGTACAGACACTCTTGTAGGCCGTGCTACAACGGATACCCTCACCAATAAGACTCTTACCAGTCCTGTTATTAGTGAGATCAGTAATACGGGTACGTTGACGCTCCCGACAAGCACGGACACACTTGTAGGTCGTGCTACCACAGACACCCTCACCAATAAGACTGTCGATCTCACCGACAACACGCTGACAGGTACTGTTGCCGAGTTTAACACGGCTCTCAGTGACGGTGACTTTGCTACGATTGCAGGTAGCGAGACGCTGACGAACAAGACCCTGACCAGCCCCGTACTGAATACGGGCGTGTCGGGCACCGCCGTACTCGATGATGATACCTTTGCTACGGCGAGCTCTACGACTTTAGCTACGTCTGAATCGATCAAAGCCTATGTCGATGCACAGATCGATACTGCTGATCAGCTCTCTGAGTTAAGTGACGTAAACATCACGAGCCCTTCGGATGCAGCCCTGCTGTTCTATGACACGGGTACCTCGAAGTGGATCGACAATGTAGTATCAGGGGATATTACCATTGCGGATACGGGTGTAGCAGCGATCAGCTCTGGGGTGATTGTTGACGCCGACATCAACGCAAGTGCCGCAATTGACGCTACCAAGATCCATGACGGTAGCGTATCGAATACTGAGTTCGGGTACCTGAATGGTGTTACCTCTGCCGTACAGACTCAGCTCGATGCTAAACTTGTAGCGGCAAGTAACCTCTCTGATTTAGCCGATGCGTCTACGGCCCGTACCAATTTGGGTGTAGAGATTGGCACCGACGTACAGGCGTATGACGCCGAGTTAGCCGCTATTGCAGGTCTTACGAGTGCCGCAGATAAGCTGCCGTACTTCACGGGAAGTGGCACGGCAGGTGTTGCTGACTTTACCTCATTCGGGCGCAGTCTTGTAGATGATGCCGACGCTGCTGCCGCCCGTGTAACTCTTGACGTAGATCAAGCCGGAACGGCTGTGGCGTTGGCAATTGCACTAGGATAATCAATCATGGCAAATTCATTTAAACTTAAAACAAGTACGGGCGTAGGTACCTCTCCGGCAACCGTGTACACTACCCCTTCAAGTACTGAGACGACCATCATCGGGTTGTGCATCTCTAATATCATAGCGTCTGCTATTGAGGTAGATGTCACCCTAGAGAATAATGACGGAGATAACATTTACCTTGTGAAGTCGGCACCTGTACCTGTAGGGGGTTCTTTGGTTGTCGTGGGCGGTGATCAAAAGGTTGTTATGGAGGCATCGGATGTTCTCAAGGTAACCAGCGACACAGCATCCAGCGCAGACGTAGCATTGAGCATCTTGGAGATTAGCTAATGGCGTATACTGGCAAAAAGCCTGTTGACTTTGTAGATGTAACGCAATCCCAGTCTATGACTGTGACTGATGATTTAACTGTTGGCGGTGCATTTACATCTACTGGCATTGATGACAATGCAACGTCTAATGCTGTTACTGTTGACAGCTCAGGTAACTTGCTGGTGGGTAAGTCATCTAGTGATATTGGAACTGTTGGTATTGAGTTGCAAGGGAGCAATGACCGTATCTTTGTTACACGTTCTGGTGACAGTACCATGTATCTGAATAGGACAACAAGTGACGGTAGTATTTTAGAGGTGCTTAAAGACGGCACAACTGTCGGGTCGATTGGAGCTATAAGCGGTAGAATTTATATTGGTTCAAGCAGTGTACAAGAAACATATATAGGATTTAATAATAACTACGTTTATCCAGCAAACTCATCTGGTAATTTTAAGGATAATGCCATTGATTTAGGTAATGCCTCTGCCAGATATGATGACCTTTACGCCACCAACCAAACTATTCAACCATCTGACCAAACAATGAAGCAACAAATTGCAAGTTTGACCGATGCAGAGATTAACGCCGCCAAAGCAATCAGCAAACTGTTTAAGACGTTTAAATGGAATGAAAGTGTTGAGGCTAAAGGTGATGCGGCTAGAAAACACACTGGCGTGATTGCACAAGATGTTCAGCAAGCTATGGCCGATGCAGGTTTAGACGCTGGTGATTATGCTTTCTTTATCTCTAACACTTGGTGGGAAACACAAACCGAAGTGCCAGCGGTTGCAGAAGCAGCAGATGAAGAAGGCAATGTAATTGTAGAAGCCAAAGAAGCCTACACACGCACTGACATCTATGACACACCCGAAGAAGCACCAGAGGGTGCAACAGAGCGTACACGCTTGGGTATCCGTTATCCTGAATTGCTGGCCTTTATTGGTGCGGCAACAGAGCAACGCTTGGCTTCGATTGAGGCACGGTTAGACGCATTGGAGAACGCATAATGGCATATATCGGAACATCACCATCACAAGGCGTTCGTCATCGCTATCTCTTTACTGCTACCAGCGGCCAGACAACCTTCTCTGGTGCTGACGATGACAGCCGCACACTCAGCTACACCGACACCAAGTTTATGGATGTGTTCCTGAACGGTGTCTTGCTTGACCCTAACTCAGACTACACCGCCACGACAGGTACATCGGTTGTGCTGACATCCGGTGCATCGGCTGGTGACTTGCTAGAGGTGATTGCGTTTGACAGCTTCTCTGTCTTCTCTGGCACGTTTGGTGGGGATGTGACGGTTGGTGGCGACTTGTTGGTGGGTAAGACCGCATTAACTCTCAATACCGAAGGCCATGCACTCACTCCGACTTATGCAAGATTTACCAGAGACGGAGCCGCTCCTGTTC
>Ga0222719_10005071_pt1 | contig 11440 bp, 12 predicted proteins | sample C33_34DmetaG_FD_165039 | JGI IMG/M metagenome (GOLD analysis project Ga0222719, IMG submission 165039) | Estuarine water microbial communities from San Francisco Bay, California, United States - C33_34D | ecosystem: Environmental > Aquatic > Marine > Unclassified | place: USA: California...
AAACTAGGACATAAAAAGATAGCAGAAGAACTATGCAAACTGATTTAATTTTCAAACACAATCATTTAGACACAAAGAGTGCAAGTTTTTGTGCAGCCAAATGGTACAACGCTACCATATGGCTAGGCAGTGGAATGACAACCAGTTGTCATCACCCGTTGCCGCATAAAATAGATGCGGAAGCACTTAAACACAATCCTAAATTACTACACAATACACCTGAGAAGAAAGAACAACGTCGTCAAATGCAGTGTGGCGAACGTCCAGGCGGTTGTGAATACTGTTGGAAAATTGAGGACATGGGTCCTAACTTTATAAGTGATAGAGTTTACAAATCAAAGATATATACAAGTGAGGAACTAAACAATGCATACGCTACACCACATGACGAAGATGTTGATCTCATTACCCTTGAAATTGCCTTTGACAGAACATGTAATTTTGCTTGCAGTTATTGCAATCCCGCATTTAGCACAACGTGGGTAAAAGATGTTAAAAATAACGGCGCTTATCAAGAACTTGTAAGTGACGGACGCAATCATTTTACACATCCGCACGATAGCAATCAACTTTACAAATTAAACGAAACTAATCCATATGTAGAAGCATTCTTTAAATGGTGGGATACTGACCTGCACCGTACACTGCGTGAACTGCGCATTACAGGCGGCGAACCTATTATGAGTGCAGAGTTATGGAGGCTGTTTGATTGGTTTAAAGACAATGCAGACAAAAGTCAAACCAGTCTTGCTATCAATAGTAACCTAGGGGGTAAACCAGAACTTATAGATCGACTTGCAGAATGTCGTAAACATTTGCCAAGTTTGGATATTTACACTAGTATGGAAGCAACAGAATATAGTGCAGAATATATCCGCGATGGTTTAGATTTTGATCAGTGGTGGAAAAACTTGGTTAAACTACACTTTGCTGACATTGACACGCACTGTATGATGACTATCAACGCACTGTGCTTGCCGACACTACCAGATATGATTGAAAAGATTTTAAATGCAAGAACATTATTTGGCGAAAACTTTGCAACTATGAGTTACAATATACTACGCTTTCCTAGTTTCCAAAGTTGTTTAGTATTACCACAAGCGATTAAAGATGAGTGCGTTAACAGACTAAAACAATTAGACTTGACTAACATGCAGGATTGGGAACGCGGACAATTGGATAGACTTGTGGAATACTTGCAGGTAGTTGAAAAGCCGCACAACGAAGCATTTGAAATGCCGCGTTTGCACAATGACTTTAAAAAGTTTTACACACAGTATGATGTACGCCGCAATCACACGTTTGCAACTGCATTTCCAGAACTAGAGGAATGGTATGAGTCGCTCTAAAACAGACAAGTATTACGAAACATATGACTATAACAGCAGACGCCCTGTGTTTGTTGAACTAGAAAGTTTGCGCGAAGATCAACAACAACGTTTAATGACTAGCAAACACTTTTGTATGATTCCATGGACACACATACACGGCTTCCCAACAGGTGAAGCATACCCTTGTTGTTTAGGTGAGATGGCACATCCAATTGGAAATATGCGTGAGAACACACTGGAAGAGATTTGGAACGGCGATGCTTATGTTGGTATGCGTGAACAGATGCTTGCTGACAAACCTTGCAAAGAATGTACACGCTGTTATGAACAAGAAGCACAAGGCTTTTTTAGTATGCGCAACAGTAGCAACAAACACTTTGGGCATCACATTGACAAAGTTGACCAAGGAGCAAATCCAGACTTTGAATTAGTGTATTGGGATATACGGTTTAGTAATCAGTGTAATCTCAAGTGTCGTAGTTGTGGTCCTATGTTTAGTAGTTTATGGTATGATGATCATGTAAAGATGCACAGACAAGCACCCAATCACAAACGCATTGAATGGGCAGGCAGAAATAAGAATGATATATGGGAACAAATGATCCCACACATTGACCAAATCGAACAAATATACTTTGCAGGCGGCGAGCCACTTATTATGCAGGAACACTATAACATACTTAAAGAACTTGTGCGCCGTGAACGCTTTGATGTTAAACTAATTTACAATACAAACTTTAATGAAACACTGTACAAAGATTTAGATGTGCTGGATTATTGGGGCATGTTTGACAGTGTTAGCATTGGTGCAAGTTTAGATGCAAGTGGTGCCAGAGCAGAACTAATGCGCAAAGGCAGCGACTGGGCTAAGACAACTGCCAACAGAGAACGCATGCTAGAGAAATGTCCAGATGTAGACTTTTACATTAGTCCTACAGTAAGTTTAATGAATGTATTGCATGTGCCAGACTTTCACAGAGACTGGATAGAACGTGGACTGTTAAAGCCACAAGACTTAAATGTAAATGTATTACAAAGTCCAGATTGGTATCGTGTTGACTGTTTGCCGGAATACATGAAGCAGGATGTGACTGCAAAACTAGAAGAGCACATTGCTTGGTTAGCACCACAAGATCATTTACAACGTGCAACAAACGGCTTTCGTAGTACAATTAGTTTTATGAATAGTCAAGACAATACACAGCATCTTAAAAAGTTTAATCAAGTAACAGCACAATTAGATGCAGTAAGAACAGAAAACTTCTACGAAGTATTTCCAGAACTAGCGAGTTTACAAACCTATGCCTAAATGTATACTACCATGGATCAGTATTGAAGCAACACCAATGGGTACTACTAGGCCTTGTTGTTTAGCAAAACATGAAATACCAGGAATTGATTTAAAAAAACATACACTTGAAGATGCTTTTCGCAGCGAATATATGGATGATATGCGCAAGGCATTTAGCGAAGACAAAAAACCAGGACAGTGTAGTAGTTGTTGGATGGAAGAAGATGCTGGTAAAAAGTCTAAGCGAGAGTACATGTTAGAAAAGTTTAGACATATAGAAGTAGATTATAATAATACCAAAGGCGAAAGTTTACAATTTTTAGATTTAAAACTTGGAAATATTTGTAATCTTAAATGTCGCATATGCGGAACCTGGAGCAGTAGCAAATGGGGGCAGGAAGAATTAGATTATTATAATCCTGAATTAGAAGGGAATAGCCAAATTAAAGATTGGCTTAAAGCAGGACAATGGCCCAGAACTAGTCGCAAATTTTGGGATAACATGGATCTGTTATTGCCACAAATAAAGTATTTTGAATTTACAGGCGGTGAACCGTTTTTAATCAAGCAACACTTTGATCTGCTAGAACGTGCAGTAGAAAAAGGATATGCAAAAAATATAGATATTCATTATAATACTAACACAACAAAATTGCCTAAACAACATGAAATATGGAAGCATTTTAAACATGTACAAATTGCATTTAGTGTAGATAATACCAAAGAACGTTTTGAATATGAACGCTACGGTGCTAAATGGAGAACTAGCAATAAGAACATTAATGCTATTCACACTCTCAGAGACAGTGGAGAATATAACATGGAGACACAATTATGCACCACTTGGAATATACAAAACATTTTTTATGTTGATGAAGTACTAACATGGGCAGAGACTATGAACTTTAATAGTATTCATTTTAATTTAATGCATGATCCATGGGAACTGGCAATTAGTAATACTCCAACTAGTGCAAAAGCAGAGTTGATGATATATCTACAAAAGTGCAGAGTAAAACATCAAAAATATGCAAAAGATATCGAAAGCCTGCAGCATATTGTAATGCGCAGCCAACAAGAAGATGCACAGCCTTTACATAATAAATTTAGACGTACTGATCTATATCGTAATCAAAACTTTGCAGAAAGTCATAGTAAAATAGCAAAGGCAATTGGTTATGAACTCTAAGCCTACTATATTAGTAAGTGAAAATCGAACAGTTTTTCAAACATCGTTCCTTGAAAAAATATGGGAACAGTATTTTAATGTTGAAATACTTGATGTAAACAAGCACTATGATAAGCGTAACACTGTTGTTGTTAGTGATCGCGTGGACTTTCTTCAAGACCGGGATACTGATGAGCGTATACTAGCAAACAAAGGGTTAAGACATGTTATTGATCATTGTTGGGATAGTTGGGTCAATAATTTAGATAATAGTGCAGACTTTGTATTGCGGCCTAGAGATTTCATAAGGATTAACGAAAGTATATGGTATAAACATCTAGGCTACGATAAACTAGAACTTATAAAAAACCCTAGTAGGGACTTTTTACTTTTAATGAATGGAGTGTCTCCAGAGCGTACAAAATTATATAATAGATTAACTCCTGTATTGTCAGATAATATTTACAGTTATTTCGGACATGGTGTACCATTGCAAAATGCACAAGATCAAGAATATAATAACCCAACCTGGCAAAGATATATAGACCCAATTTGGTATACAAGTACACGATTTAGCGTTGTAGTTGAAAGTGTTATTGGAGAAAAATTCGTTCTTCTTGCCAATGATGATATAAATGTAAGTGAAAAAACTTTAAAGCCTTGTGCTTTTAAACATCCTTACATCGTTTGGGGACAAGCAGGCACACTAGCATGGCAAAAACGCCAAGGGTTCGAAACATTTGATCATTGCGTTGATGAAACTTATGACACTGTTGAAGATAAAAATTTAAGATTTGAAAAAGTAGTAGAACAAATTAATTTGTGCATTGAAGATAAAACAATCTTTACCGACGAACTAACAAAACAAAAACTGGAGCACAATTACAACCATTTTTATAATGAAGAAGTAGTTATGAAATTGTTTAAAGAACAAATGATAGATCCTTTGTTGGAGTTTATAGAATCGTGATTGCAGTAATCGGACGTGGTCTAGTAGCTCAACAAGTTATTGATGTAGTGAATCCTGACACGGTGTTTACTAGCAGTAATATACTTGAATTAAGTAACACTGCATGGGATACTATATACTGTGCAGCACCTAGTGGCAATAGAATATGGGCGCAGCAAAATCCTACATTAGATAAATCTAGTGTATGGCAAATCATTAATGAATGTGCAGTTACAAAGTTCCAGCGTTTTGTATTGTTTAGCACAGGCGATACGCAAGTTAATCCAGATAGTGCTTATGGACATAATAGGTTACAGTTAGAAAACTGGGTTAAAACATTGCCCGACAGTAGCATAATTCGTTTGCCCAGTTTAATACACACAACAATAACAAAAAATATGTTGTATGATATAAAACACAACTGCTGGTTAGATAAAATAAATCCCAATAATCAATTGCAGTGGTTTGATTTAAGTCTGTTAAAAGATTGGATTACAACCAATGAACGTGAAGTTAATGTGTGCAGTGAGCCTATACTAGCGCAGGATATTCTAGCAGAATTTGCGCCTGCAATAACAGAACAATTAGATTACACACGCAAGGGTGATGTATACGATTTACAACCATATAGTTACACTCGTGAAGAAATATTTGCAAGTATCAGAGATTATTTAAAATGATTTATGTATGCGGAGATAGTTTTGCAGCAAGTGATCCGGAAAGCGTAATTACCCCTTGGCATGAACAGTTAGAATGTGTAAATTTATCACGAGTCTGTGCAACTAATCTACAAATTAGTCAACAAGTAGATTATGCAATAAAACATGCAAGTTTTATTATTGCGTTGTTTACTACTTGTGTGCGTTTTGAACATGGCGCAGACAGTTATACACTGCATAATTTAACTACAAGCAATCTAAATAAAATACAACAGCACCTAGTTACAGAGCATGCAAAACATTTCTTTGATTTAGACTTGGAAATATATAGAAATAAGTGTATAATAGAAAGTGTGTTGCAACGTTTAACAGACAGTAGTATACCTTTCTTGTTTGATCAAGGTGGATTTGAACACACAAAGTTTGGTGTGACCGCACAATACTTTGAAAAATACAACAAACATCGTAGCAAATATAACCTATGGGATCATGGAGATAGCAAGTTGCACAGACCTTATTTCCATATAACAGATCAACTTATACACAATAGAGTAGCAGAATATTATCGTGAACAAACCTGAAAACCTATGCATGGCGCCATGGACGCACACTTACCTCAGCCCACAAACTGAAAGACGGTTGTGCTGTGCTAGTCGTGAGCCTGCGCAGAGCTTTACACAATACATTGACACTGCAGAAGGCACTAACGAATACACTCCGCAAACATTAGATGAGTATTGGAATGGCGAGAACATTCGTCGTATACGAACACAGATGTTAAACAATGAAGTACCGCCTGAATGTGAAGTGTGCGATAAGAAGTTGCTTAACCAAGACGTATATAGAGATTATTTTACACATTTATTTAAACATAAATGGCAAGATGTCGTTCCTAGTACAGACGCAGATGGTTATACCACTATGAAACCTATTAGTTGGGATTATCGGTTTAGCAACTTGTGTAACTATAAATGTCGTATGTGCGGACCTATGCTTAGTAGCAGTTGGGAAACAGAAGCTCGCAAGCAAGGCAAAGTAGAACCCTGGATGGAAAAGCCTGTGAAAAAGGCTATTGAAACTTTCCAGAAAGATCAAGTAGAAGCAGAGTTTGCACAAGCAGTTGAAGAACACCGTGTAGAAGAAATATACTGGGTAGGCGGCGAACCACTTATGTACGAACAGCACTGGCGTTATATGCAACGCATCATTGAACTAGGAGATGGACCTAAACTGTATGCACGTTATAATACAAACCTAAGTCGTATTGAATATAAGGGTATTCATTTATATGATGATATACTAGCAAACATTCGTGACTGGCAAATATGTGCAAGTTTAGATGGTACTGGTGCAGTGGGTGAATATATACGCACAGGGTTAAACTATAGTGAATGGTTAACTTATTTTGCTATGGGTGCAAAGTTCGCTGACGGTGATCGCAGAAAAATGCGCATCGACTTCACACTTACACTGCCCGGGCTATTTGAAATAGTAAACATATGTCGTCTGGCTAGAGATTTAAAAGTAGATATACTTGCTAAAGTTACATTTGCGTTTACGCCAGACATTGCAATGAGTCCATTATTTCTTCCCAAGAATATATTACACGATTATGTAAATGAATTGTTATTGACTGACTATGTGGATAATCGTACAATAAGAGAAATGCTAAAAAGTTTATTAACTCGTCCAACTTTTGAAGAAGAGTTTCCGGACGAGTATGCTAAAGGTAGAATCAAAGGCAAGTGGCGCATGCAAGCAATGGACAATTTGCGTGGCGGTATGAAGTTTAGAGATACACTAGGCACAGTACAAGCAAGAGAGTTTTGGGATGAAATCTGTTAAAGTAGTAATGCAAAATCCTTTGGATAAAAAGGATAAGATTGATTATACAATAATACCTAACGATACACAGTTGGCAAAAGACTGGATAGTTGCACTAGAACAAGATGTGCTGCAAAAAAGTTTGCACTTAGAAAAGAACTATTGTTTTTTAGGGTTTCCAGATAATCCTCGCAATATAGAATATATATGTAATCAGATTAATCAGCATTGTAAAGTAATTAATCGTAGTAAGATCGGATACCGCATTGAAGAATACTTTGTACCGGATGCTGTGATGTTTGATGAAAGTTTCGACGACATATACAACGATGAAGAAATCTTTAAGCATGATATTATGAATCGATTGCATAATCATTTTGAAGTATTACAAGGCACAGTTGAAAATTTAAGTGAATATTATACTAAGGCAGATGTGCTTACAAAATACAGTATTAGGCAATTAAACAATTTATGTCATGAAATGGAATGTCTGTGTTTAAGTATTAAAAATAAAAGGCATTCGCCAGACTGGATCAGGCCGGCACAAATAACTACATTTCTAAACGCTCCGCGACATCACTTAACAGACGAGCATCGTAAAGGTTTTGCAGAAAATTATTTTGATAGAGAGCTCGGCGGTGTGTATATGCATTGGTGCCAAATTGGAAAAACACTATGGGAAGTTTATAAAGATGAGGGCGCACCAAAATTAACAGATACAGTTTGTGAAGCAATTACACATTTACAATATTATAGCGGTGAATTTGATATTGACTGGGCTGACACCATTACACCTGAGAAATATTCCTGGCGCAAAGAGGAACTAGCCGGATATGAAAAATGGCTCATCGAAAACAACTATGATCCACTAGATCCACAGTTGAGCAACGGCTATTTAAAACTAGGACAAGTTGACTTGATAAATAGTTTTGGTACTAGTACAAAAGAAGAAATTTGGAAAATACTTTCAGAACATTTAGATATTTGCAGAATAGAAGTAGACGGAATATCGTGTGATTATAATTACACATGGACAGACATTGACTACGAAGTGCGTCAACTAAAACAACTAGGATACATTTAATGAAAATTTTAATATGCGGATTACCTGGCAGTGGAAAAAGCACACTGGCAGAACCTTTTGCCGAGCTAATTGGTGCGGTATGGATCAATGCTGATCAAGTTCGCGAAAGATACAATGACTGGGACTTCTCACCTGAAGGAAGAATTAGACAAGCACAGCGTATGAAACACCTTAGTGATGGTGTTGTTATGGCTGGTAAGATTGCTGTAGCAGACTTTGTGTGTCCAACTGAAGCAGCCCGTGCCGAGTTTGATGCAGATTACACAGTATGGATGGATACAATTAAAGAAGGCAGATTTGAAGATACAAATGCTATGTTTGAAAAGCCTGTAGATGTTAACTATCATGTTAATGGTTGGTTCGATGACACACACGCACAACTAGTAAAAGTTGTAACAAACTATATGAAGCGTCAAGACGATATTCGTAATGATCGTCCAGAAGGCTTTACTATGGATAACTTAGTAATAGGAAAAAAGTAATGGCATTTGATTGGCAAAAACCCACAACACAAATGCTTGGACGCTGGCAACCCTGGCATGATGGACACACAGAATTGTTTAAACGAGCCCTTGCCGAAACAGGACAAGTTGTTATTATGGTGCGTGATGTAGGCGGCATTGTAGGACAAGATGCAGGCGGCGGTAGAACTGCAGCGCAACAAGACAATCCATTTGTATATGAAGATGTCTGGCACGGTATCAGAGATGGACTACAAGCAGCAGGCTATGAGTATAGTGATCAGTATATCGTAATGCGTGTACCTAACATTGTTGATATTAGTTATGGCAGAGGTGTAGGCTATACATTTACTGAACATGACTTGGGCAAAGAAGTGCATAGCATTAGTGCTACAAAGATTCGTGCAGAGATGCGTGAAAAGGGAGAACTATAATGGGTTGGATTAAACGTATTATTAATAAAATTAAGTTGGAAATTAGATACCGGAAGCGTTTAAAAGAACTGCGTAAACGAGATCCTTTTATCTACAAATAGGAATAAAAATGTTCAGTAAAAAATGTAAACAGCATTTAACAGATGCAGATATGACAGCATGGCAGCATTTTTGTCATGCAATGGGTATTGCATTTAAATTACAACGAGCAACACTGGCAGTGGTTGTACATGCATTTGTTCCTCGCTGGTTCACAACATATGCAAGTGACTGTATTAAAAAGATGGCTAAATGCTTGTAACGGTAATCGAAGTAGAACACTATACAGATAGACTATTTCGTATACGCACAGAACGACCACGGAGTTTTCGCTTTACAGCAGGCGAGTTCACAATGATTGGACTGCCTGACACGAACATCACCAGGGCATATAGTTTCACCTCTGGCCCTGGTGATGACTACCTAGAGTTTTACAGCATTAAAGTTGAGGATGGTCCTCTTACTAGTGAGTTACAGCATATCCAGGTGGGCGACAGTTTAGAAGTCAGTGAACGCACAACTGGTACACTAACACTTGCTAACATAGAACTGGGCGGCGATTTGTGGTTACTTGCAACTGGAACAGGTATTGCGCCGTTCATTAGTATACTCAGAGATCCTAGCACATATGATTGTTTTGAAAACATACATGTTGCTTGGAGTGTACGCACCAAAGAAGAACTTGCCAGTTACAGCGACTTTTTAAATGAAATGCCCATTAACTTTACACCTATTGTTACACAGGACAAGTCTTGGGCAGGACTTAATAAACGCATTACAGTTAAAATGGGTGCTGGCATGTTACTACCAGAACTTGATCCCTGCAAGCACAAAGTAATGATCTGCGGAAGTTTAGACTTTAATAACAGTGTAAAAGAAATGTTAGTTGCCTGGAGTTGGGAAGAAGGCAGCAAACGCAGTGCAGGATCATTTGTGCAGGAGAAAGCATTTGTTGAAAAATAAAGAAACATTCACGGTTGATGAACCCTGCACACTAAGTTGTCCAGATAAATCGCATCCTCTGTTCACTATAAAAATAAGTGTAGACAAACCTGTTGCAGTATGCTATTATTGCAGTAAGACATGGATATTAAACAATGGCAATTCTAGGACTTAGCGCAGGGTTCCACGACGCTGGCGCAACACTAATCAGTAATCAAGGCAAAGTACTATTTGCTGGACATGCAGAGCGTTATAGTGGCATTAAAAATGATGCTAACTTGAATGATGAACTTATTGAAGATGCATGTAGATACGGTGAACCACATCACATAGCATGGTATGAGAATCATTGGTTAAAACGCACACGACAGTTATACAGTGGCGAGTGGCGTAAAGCCTTAGACTTTAGCACAACACCCCAGCGTATTGCAAAGCGTCATCATCTATGGGCACCTATTACAAGCTATGGACATCATCAGTGTCACGCTGCAGCAGGATTTCAAACCAGTCCGTTTGATCGTGCAAAAGTTATAGTAGTAGATGCTATTGGCGAATGGGATACTGTTAGTGTTTGGGATGCTTGGTATGAACCACAGCGTCTAGGCAAAGGCCTTGCATGTTATAAAAAGATCTGGAGTCAGCAGTATCCTCACAGCGTAGGACTTTACTACAGCGCAGTAACAAAGTATGTTGGCTTAAAGCCCATGGAAGATGAATATATTTTAATGGGCATGGCAGCATATGGCAAAAGTTATTTGAGTGCATATGAAGAAAATTTAAAACTAGTTGATGATGACAAAGAGATAACATTCAAAGACAATTTGCACACAGGCATTGATGAGGATCATTTCGCAGGCACAGGCTTAAATGAATATGATGTTGCAGCAGGTGCACAAAAAGTTACAGAACAACTGCTGCGCAACCTATTTCAAAAGCATTGCACCTTTGCAGACAATGTAGTGTTCATGGGCGGTGTTGCGCTTAACTGTGTAGCAAACACTATGCTAAGTGGACACTGTCGCAACTTGTGGATCATGCCTAACCCAGGTGACTGTGGAAGTAGTTTGGGTGCTGCGGCATTGATGTATGGTAAAAAGTTACAGTGGAATGGTCCTTACCTGGGACATGACATGGGCGGCGAGTATCCAGTAGACGCAGTTATTGGCGAACTAATGAGCAAAAAGATTGTGGGTGTTGCTACAGGTCGTGCAGAGTTTGGACCAAGAGCGTTGGGTACACGCAGTTTACTTGCTGA
>Ga0222719_10005073_pt1 | contig 11435 bp, 10 predicted proteins | sample C33_34DmetaG_FD_165039 | JGI IMG/M metagenome (GOLD analysis project Ga0222719, IMG submission 165039) | Estuarine water microbial communities from San Francisco Bay, California, United States - C33_34D | ecosystem: Environmental > Aquatic > Marine > Unclassified | place: USA: California...
CCTCTCTGGGAGAACTGGTCGAAACAGTCTGCAAAGTGGGCACATGAAAACAACCCACAACGTCGATGGAATAAGTTTGAACCGTCTCGGATCACTGGGGCCACTCTGATCTACCGTGCCAAGGAAAACGGTTGGCAACCTCGACGGGAACGGGCAAGGCAGGTGATTCAGGAATCCAAGGGCCGAGCTGCACCGGTGGAAGTGCTGCAGGGGAATCTGCACTACCAGATCAATAAGCAGGGGCAGCAGGTGCTGATTCCGAATCTGCACAATTGCCGAGAGTTGATTCAGCAACAGAAACTCCGAGTCTGGTATGACGAGTTTCTGCGGCAGATTCAGACGGAGGATGTTGATGGGGAGGTCGTGCAGTGGGATGACAGCAGGACCCTGGAACTCACGGCACAGATGCAGTCCCTGGAAGGAATGCGGAGACTCGGCAGAGACATTGTTGATCAGGCCATTCACTTAGTGGCCTATCGGCATAAGAAGAACTCTCTGCAGGACTGGCTCAATGCTCTGCAATGGGATGGGACGGATCGACTCGATACCTGGTTGGCACGATACTGCGGGGCCGAGGTCAATGAGTACACGACTGATGTGGGCAAGTGCTGGCTACTGGCTGCTGTCGCACGGGCCTATGAACCTGGAACCAAGTTCGATCATATGCTGGTGCTGGAAGGTCCGCAGGGGATTGGCAAGTCCAGCATCTTTGAGATCCTGGCCGGTGGATACTTTGATGAGCTCAACAAGTTTGATGGAAAGGAACCTGCCGAGAAACTCGCAGGACGCTGGATCATCGAGGTCGGTGAACTCGCAGGACTCCGCAAGAGTGATGTCGAGACCGTCAAGTCCTTCCTGACCTGCCGAGTGGATCGCTACCGACCTGCCTATGGTAGATATGTCATCGAGGTTCCGAGGACCTGTGTCTTTGGAGGAACCACGAATGCGGATCAGTATCTCAATGATGCCACAGGCAATCGCAGATTCTGGCCTGTGCCTTGTGGTCAGGTTGATCTGCAACTGCTGAGAGAGGATAGGGATCAATTGCTTGCCGAAACCGTGCATCGTTATCGGCAGCACGAAACGTTTCTGCTCGGAGAGTCTGCACGGAAGACGGTGCTGGGACTGCAGGAGGATCGGGATCAGGATGATGCTTGGATGGGTCCAATCAGTCGGTGGTTAGAGAAACGCCATGCTGCCACGATGGAGGAACTGTTCAGCGAAGCACTCGACTTTGAACACAAGAACCAGTGGAAGCGGCAGGATGAGATTCGGATTGGCAACATCATGAAGAAACTTAAATGGAAACGGTATCGAGTGCGGAAGGATGAGGGACGAGTGTATGAATATCGGAGAGAATCATGACTCTGTCCCTATCTGTCCCTATGTTGCTGAGTGAGATAGGGACGCTGGAGACCACATAAATACTGGGTTGTCCCTATTGTCCCTATTGTCCCTATTGATTCTATAAGAAAACCTTATAAGAAAAAGGAGAGGGGATAAGGCAGAGGGAGACAGGAATCTGCCAATTCCCAGTGTTTTACCTAAAAAAACATAGGGACATAGGGACAGCAGAATTTTGCGTTGTAAGTAACTTAAATTATTGAAGTAATTCTGTCCCTGTTTAATTTGGATAGATAGGGACGAATAGGGACAGATAGGAACAAGATAGGGACAGGGGTATGACTGAGCCAAAAAAGAGCAATCGAAAGTATTCCGATGAGCAGGTGGAAGTGTTCTGCAATCACATTGCCGATGGGATGTCCATCCAAGAGACTGCCGAGAAGTATGGGATGACACGATATGCACTGTATCAGTTGCTAAACCGGAATCATCAGGAACGGTATATGTCTGCTCTCAATCAGAGAGCTATGCGACATGCTGAACATATCGAACATCTAGCACGAGAGTGTGAACAGGGACGGATTGATCCACGTGCTGCGGATGTGTCCATCCGAGCAAGGCAATGGATCTGTGCCAAATATCATCCTGAGTTTCTTGCGGAACGAATGAAGAAAGATGTGAGTGTTGAACACAGTATGCGGAAGGAACATCTCGACACCATGAAGAAGATTGCCAAGAGAAAAGCGGAGATCGAACATCAGCCTGAGCAAAAGACCAAGGACTGAGCAGATGCCCGTTAGCATTACGTGCGCCTGATACAACTTTTATCGTCTCTATGCCGCATAAATACTGGGGTATAAGTTCACTAACATATATTATCGAACATATAGATTTTATCAGTTGGTGGCGAGGGTGGGAACCGATATGCCGCAGAAACACTGGGATTGAGAAGGATATGACCGGAAAGGGCAACAAAAAGGGCAACAATCCAGCCCAGATCGCAGATTTCGCAGACCCCCCCTGGGGTGGTCGATTTCCTTTAGCGGGTGCGTGGGCGCAAAGACCTACTTCTGTACTTACTTCTGAAAACTTTTTGCGATGTTAAATGAGGCAGAACAAAAACAATGCCCTTGCTGCAAGCAATGGTTCCCCAGAACCCCAGAGCATTTTGCTCCTAGTAACAAACGCAAGTCTACGGCAGCAGATGGTCTGCGTTATCGATGTCGAGATTGCACAAGACTGGAGAAAAAACATGACAGGCAGACACCCAGTGGTCGTCTCCGAGCAAGACGTAAGGAGAAGCGAAGAAAAGCAAAGATTCAGGCACAGAGACAAGAACTTAAGGATTTCTTAGACACTCCTCTTGGCAAGTTTGGGCAGAAAGAAAAAAGAAGACTTCAACAAGAAAAGAACAAAATTCGACGAACTCGCTATGAACGTGCCAAGACAAGACGAGAGACGCAAAGACGCAGGGAGCGAAAATTAAAAACCCAACAGTTCAAGTGCCTAGAAGAACAGGTTCAATATTCCCTTTGGCAAAAAGTCGGAGGACAGTTGGAGGTTCTCTGTGACGCAGGTCGCATTGATTTACTAACAGAAGAAGAAGTGATTGAGGTGAAGCATATCCGAAATTGGAAATCTGCACTTGGTCAGGTGTTGAGTTATGCCCATTATTTCCCAGCTCACCGACCACGCATACATTTGTTTGGTGAAAAGGTTTCTGCAGACTTGTCAAAAATAAAACAAATCTGCACCTCGCACGACATCAAGGTGACGTACTCCCCCCGTACCCCCTTAAATCTAAAACCGTGACCCCATGCTAAAAATTTTCAAAATTTCCCCCGTTGCCAAACCGAGGATGACGAGACGAGATGTCTGGGCCAAGAGAAAGGTCGTGATCCGGTACCGTGAGTTCTGTGATGAACTGCGGAGTCAGGCAGAGGGTTGGACTCTACCGGATGCTTTCCGTGCGAGGTTCATCGTGCCAATGCCCAGCAGTTGGTGCAAGAAGAAGAGACTGCAGCAGGTATCGACCCCGCACCAGCAGAGACCTGATGCAGACAATTTGTGCAAGGCCTTGATGGACGCACTGCTGAAGGAGGACTCAACGGTCTGGAAACTGGAGATTGAGAAAATCTGGGGAGAAGAAGGTGCAATCATCATTGACGATTTGAAGGACCAATAATGCAACTCTCTGAACTGATCTTAACCTACGAGAAGCACCCAGACCTGTTTGTCGAAGACCTGCTGGGAGTGACTCCCCAGGACTGGCAAAGGGAGGTGATGTCTGCGGTGGCAAAGGGACAGCGGAGGTGCAGCATCCGCTCAGGACACGGAGTCGGGAAATCCTCCTGTGCATCCTGGCTCATGATCTGGTTCCTCCTGACGAGGTATCCGGTCAAGATCGTGGTCACAGCACCAACAGCCTCCCAGTTGTTCGATGCCCTGTTTGCAGAGTGCAAACGCTGGATCAAGGAACTCCCCACCCCAATCAAATCTTTATTGGAGATGAAATCGGACCGGATTGAGTTGGGTTCTTCTCCGACAGAGGCATTCATCAGTGCAAGAACCTCAAGATCCGAATCCCCAGAATCCCTGGCAGGAGTCCATGCAGATCATGTATTGCTGGTCGTAGACGAGGCAAGTGGAGTACCGGAGTCGGTATTTGAGGCAGCATACGGTTCGATGTCTGGGAAGGATGCCACAACGATTTTGCTCGGCAACCCCACCAGATCCTCAGGATATTTCTACGAAACGCACACAAGACTGCGGGACAGTTGGTGGACGAAGCAGGTGAGTTGCCTTGATTCTCCCCTGGTCTCTCCAGACTTCATCCAGGAGATGGAACTGAAGTACGGTGCAGACAGCAACGCAATGAAAGTGCGGGTATATGGTGAGTTTCCAACTGCCGAGGACGACACTCTGATTTCCCTGCACTCCGTGGAGCAGGCCAGCAAGCGCAAAGTCGAACAACCGGAGGGGACCCCCGTAGTCTGGGGTCTGGATGTCGCAAGATACGGAGATGACGCGAGTGTGCTCTGCATCCGCCAGGGCAGACACCTGATGGAACTGCACAGTTGGAAGAAGTTGTCCTTGATGGAACTGGCTGGACGGGTGCTGGATCTCCTGCACAGCAGTGACGAACCTCCAGAGGAAATCCTGGTGGACTCTATTGGATTGGGTGCAGGAGTGCTGGACCGACTGCGGGAATTGGACATCCCAGCCCGTGGGGTGAATGTGAGTGAATCCCCTGCAATGGCAGATCGGTATGCCAATCTGCGTGCAGAACTCTGGGACTTGACGAAGCAATGGTTCAACGAAGAAGTGCAGATTCCGAATGACGATAGTCTGATTGCCGATCTGACCGCCCCACGGTACTCGTTCAACAGCAGTGGCAAGATGCTGGTGGAATCGAAAGCAGAGACCAAGAAACGTCTCGGCAGATCAACAGACTTTGCAGACAGTCTAGTCCTCACATTCGCATCAAGTGCTGCAGGCGCATCAGGACAGTATCGGAGGAAGAAACGAGGCCGCAGGAGGAACGTAGGAGGAGTGGTTTGAGGTTCCAACTTTTTCCAACCAAATCCCCCATAAATCCCCCATAAATCCCCCAGTAATTCATACCATATATATATAGGAGATTTTTTATGGTCCTATCTGACGAAAAATTGATGGAATTGATTCATAGCGGCTACATTCCCAGTGATGTCCATTTGGGACCCTGTTCTGTGGACCTGACCTTAGCCGAGGACTACCTGGTGCCACATCTACCGGAGGATCGTCCGTATCTCACGGTCACAGAGGACTACCCGCATAAACTGGCACCCGTTGAGAGTTTTGTGCTCTACCCAGGCAAGTTTGTGCTGGCAAGCACGAATGAAATCATCAAAGTGCCGGATCATATGTGTGCAGTGGTGCATGGAAGATCGAGTGTCGGAAGGTTGGGCATCCAGGTGCAGAATGCAGGATTTATTGATGCCGGATTTGTGGGACAGATCACCTTGGAACTGGTGAACCAATCGAATGCTCCAATCCTGCTGAAACCAATGATGAGGATCTGCCAGCTCGTGATGCACAATCTTCATGGACAATCCAAGCGCCCATACAGAGGAAAGTACCAGGGGCAGGTCGGTCCTACCCCATCGAGGATCAAGGAGGACGAAGAGTGAGAACCCATCTCGATCTCTTCAGTGGGATTGGAGGATTTGCGCTTGCTGCAAACTGGGCAGGTTTCACCACAGTAGGATTTGTAGAGTATGAAGATTTTCCAAAGCGACTTCTTTCAAGACGATTCCCAGGTATACCCATCCATTCAGACATCCACGACTTTGATGCAACCCCCTTCCGAGGGGTTGACCTCATCACAGGTGGATTCCCCTGCCAACCGTTCAGTGCTGCCGGGAAGCAAAGAGGCAAGGAAGATGACCGTTGGCTCTGGCAGGAAATGCTGCGAGTTATTGTCGAAGCACAACCCACTTGGGTCCTTGCTGAAAACGTTGCTGGTCTCATCAACATGGCACTCGACGAGGTGCTGGCTGACCTGGAAGCCCAAGACTACGCCACGGGGACGGTTGTACTACCAGCTTGCAGTCAAAATGCCCTCCACCGCAGAGACCGAGTCTGGATCATTGCAAGGAATGCTAGGGACTCCACGAGCGACAGAGGCAGTCAGATCAGACAAGTTTCGGGCAGGTCGGACTCCAACCCCAGAGGAATTTGTGCAGATGTGGCCCACTCCGAGTGCCAACCAGTTCGAGACAAAGGATCTGGACAAGATGCTTCAGAGACGAGCTCGAGCAAAGGAGAGCTCAGGGAACGGCAACGGATTTGGTCTGACCCTAGCGAATGCAGCACGGATGTGGCCCACTCCGAGGTCGAGCGAACACAAGGACTGCGGCCCAGTGGGATCGAAGAGTCACACCCATATGCTGGACAGGAAGTACCTCTGTGCCGCTACGAAAGAATCGGATCGTCCTACTGGGAAACTGAACCCGCAGTGGGTCGAGTGGCTGATGGGATACCCCATCGGGTGGACCGACTTAAAGGACTAGGCAACGCAATCGTTCCCCAGGTGGCCTACGAGATCATCCGACATTTCGACTAATCCAGATTTAACTTGCATCTCCTACAAATCCTTGTTCCAGTTTCAGGTAATTTGAATTACCCGAATTACCGGAGAGGGGATGGCAATCACTTACCGTGGAAAGACGTTCAGTTCGTACAATCGCCCTCGCAGATCCACCGATGGTAAGAAGAAATTTGAGGTCCTTGCCAAGGAAGGGGATCAGGTCCGTCTAGTCCGATTTGGTGATGTCAAAGGTGGTTTGACAATCAAGAAGAACCAACCTTCCCGCAAAAAATCCTACTGTGCCCGTTCTGGGGGCATCCAGTCCACATCCAAGCTCAAAGCAAACTACTGGTCTCGTAAACAATGGAACTGCTGACATGAAACCAGGTCTCTACTCCAACTTTCACAAGAAACGCAAACGCATTGCCGCACAGAAGGCCCAGAAACGAGCAGGGAAAAATGTGAAGGTAGAGAGAATGCGAAAACCTGGGACATCAGGCGCACCAACGGCAAAGGCGTTTGAGCAATCCGCAAAGACAGCAAAGAAGAAGTAATGGCAGAAACTCCAACCCCGATGACTGAAGACGATCTGAAGGCCTGGATTGCTGGCACAGTGCAGGACGCAGTAGACCATATTGACGACGAAGTCAGTCCGGTCAGAGCATCATCTTTTAGATACTACCTCGGCAGTCCCTTCTCTGATTCTGGAGACAGTCCGACAGAGGAAGATGGCAGATCCCAGGTTGTCAGTCGGGACGTTCATGATGCTGTGCATAGCATCCTCCCCTCCCTGATGCGGGTCTTTTTCAGCCATGAGAAACCCTGTGAGTTCATCCCCCGTGGTCCCGAAGATGTAGCAGGTGCAGCTCAAGCTACGGAATTGGTCAACTGGATGATGCAACAGAGCAACGCATATTCCGTGTTCGCAGACGCAATGAAAGACTGTCTCATCAAGGGTGAGGGAGTGATCAAGTGCTGGCATGAGATCACCTATGACATCCAGACCAGAGAATTGACGGGCCTCGACGAGCTGCAGATTGGGTTGTTTGTGCAGGAAGGATTTGAGGTCACACAGAGTGAGGAGTTGGAAGACACTCCAGGGTTGTACAACGTGGTGCTGACCCGCAGGATTCCGAGGGGCAAGACTCGGTTGGAGTGTCTCCCACCAGAAGAATTTCTGATCAACCGGACTGCGACATCCTTGGAAGATGCCAAGATCATTGCCCACAGACAATTACTCCGAGTTGGAGACCTGGTCGAACTCGGCTACCCCTACGAGACGATCATCCAATACAAAGGGTACGAAGACGACTTCCGCAGTAACGAAGAATGGAATCTGCGGCATCCCAACTGGAGAGAAGAAGACGACACGGATGCAGATCCAGCCAACCGATTAGTCCAGTACGTTGAGAGTTATGTCCGAGTGGATGCAGATGGTGATGGTGTGCCAGAGTTGCGACGAGTCTGCACGATTGGCAACGCCCATGAGATTCTGCTCAACGAACCTGCAGACTCTCATCCCTTCGTCCTGATCCGCAAAGATCCCTTACCGCACACCTGGCGAGGCATGAGTCTGTACGATGAGCTTGCCGATGTGCAACGGATCAAGAGTGCGGTCATGCGGAACATGCTGGATAGTCTGTCTCTCAGCACCAGACCTCGGATCTCCTATCTGGAATCTGCAGTCGATTGGGAGGACTTGGCAAATGATGAGGTGGGTGCATTGATCCCGATGCGACAGGCTGGAGCAATCCAGATGCTAGAGATGCCTTTCGTGGGAGCAGCCGCATTCCCTCTCCTTCAATATTTGGACGAAATTAAGGAGCAACGCACAGGGATCAGTCGAGCAAGCCAGGGACTGGATGCAGAACATCTGCAATCGACCACAGCAATCGCAGTCTCAGCAACCCAAAAATCTGCCCAGGCCCGATTGGAATTGATCGCACGGAACATTGCCGAGTCCGGTTTCAAACCGTTGTACAAGAGAATGCTCGGTCTCATCCTTCAGTTCATGGACCAACCCACGGTGATGCGACTCCGAGGGGAATTTGTCCCCGTCGATCCTGCGAGTTTCTCTGACTACGATGTGCTGATCACTCTCCCATTGGGACGAGGATCTGAGGAGGAACGCAGACAGGCACTGCTGGGACTCCTTGCCAAGCAGGAGATGCTGATCGCTCAGTACGGCCCGATGAACCCAATCGTCGGACCTGAACAATACTACCAGACACTGCAACGATTATTTGCAGACCAAGGGTTAGGTGCAGAGGCAGGTTCCTACTTGAGACCACCCCAACAGATGCAGGCTCTGTTGCAACAACAGATGCAGCAAGTGATGCAACAGCAGAATGAAGAGCCGCAACCCTCCCCAGAAGAAATGCTCGCCCAGGCTGAGATCCAGAGGAAGCAGATCGAAATTGCCCACAGACAAGAAGAAATGAAGCGAGAAGATGACCGCAAACGGGACGAAATGGAAGCGGAACTCTTCCTGAAACTCAAAGAGTTGTCCTTCAAGTACCAGCAACCGATTGATGCCAGTCCCCTCTTGGATGCACTGACCCGAAACCGTGAGTTGGAACGAGTGGACCAGGTCCGACAGCAACAGTTGTACGAACAGCAGTTCCAACAGCAACCACCTCAAGGGCAGATGCCAGCATGACTCCTCGACGCTACGGTTCACGGGGCAGCACGATTGTCACCAACGAGGACTATGGCAAGCGACTGATGGGACTGCTGGACTCTCTGACGATGTTCAGTCCAATCAAACCTGCTGCCGAATCTTTACTGTATGCCGAGGACTACCCAGTTGCTCCGTTTGCGACTCCAGAAGATCGATTCGACAATCTGATGGAAGATCCGAAGTACCAGGGACTGCTGACCGATGCAGGGATGGCAGGACAGGGACTTCCAGTGACTGCGCCAGGCATTGTGATTGGGGCAAAGGCCAAGAACTTTCCAAAGGCACTGGCAGAGAAGTTTGAGAAGTTGGAGGAATCAGGACTGAGCAACCGTGAGGCATTTGCCGAAACTGGAGTGTATCGGGGTCCTGATGGGAAGCTGAGATATGAGATTGATGATTCTCAGGCGCAAGGGTTGGAGTTTCAATACACTCCCCAAGAGGCATATAAGGAACTGCGGGACATTGCTCTGGTCAACGACACTCCTATCCCCAAGGATCTTGCCAAGGAGTTGAAGAAATACAAGGACCTGTCTGCAGAGGACCTTGTAAAGATTAGGGATCAGAACACTGCAGAAATGCTGGAGATGCACAAAAACAAAGCATCTGGCAATGAGATCGTAAAGAAACGGGAAGAGATTAAGGGAGTGATGAGTTTGCTGGGGGAGATGCCCAGAAAATATGCTCCAGTAGATCGGTTTATTCAGCATGAGGAACTGGCAAAGTCTTATCCTGATCTAATGGACGCAAGAGTAGGGCTGGATGGGAATTTGGACCCACTAGGTTCCTATCATCGACCAGATGACTTTCGTCACGAATACATTGCCTTGCGTAAAAAACCGATGTCTGACGATCCCAAGTCCACACTGCTGCATGAATTGCAGCATGGGATTCAGTTCAGAGAGGGGTTTGATCGTGGCGGGAACCAAAGAATGTTTGTACACCATCCCTTGCCAGAAGGTAAGGCAAGAGACCTTCATGATGATTTGAGCATGGCACTGCTAGGCAACCATACTGGAAACATCAACGAGATACTAGGATCACAGAAGTATTTTGATAAATATGATCTCGAAAAAATCACTCAAAAGTATGGGTTCCAAGATCCTGATGAAATGTTTCAGTACCTCAAGAAAGAAAATGAACGGAGAACCCCCTTTGGACAGTATCAACGATTAGGTGGTGAAGCAGAAGCAAGAATGGTTCAGAAACGAATGAACTACACACCTCAAGACCGTCGAGAAGTGTTCCCCCTAGACGACTACGATGTCCCCTTGGACGAGTTGATTATTCAATCATTACTGGATTAACAATGCCCAACCCCCTCAAGTTCAAACCCTGTGCAACCTGCCCAGCCCCGAAGGTCTGCAGCAAACTCGGCAGGTGCATCAAACAACAAAGGAAGTGATGACTGATCCCATCATCCGTGTCGGTGATAGTGCGAAGAAGATTCTGCAGGAAGAGAGTGTCAAACAGGCATTCGATGACCTGAAATCCTCGCTAGTGACCCAGTGGATTGCGGGGAAGACTGCAGAGGATCGAGAACACTGCTGGCACGCTTACCATGCCACAACAAACTTGCAGAACGAACTGAACGCCCAGGTGCAACGGTCCATTCGCAGGAAGAAACAAACCAAAGTAGAGGAGTGATTTAGATGAGTGAATATGCGGACTCTATCGATGTCCCTGTGACATCTGACGGAACACCCCAGACCCATGACATGTTGGTAGCTGACAAGTTCGATGATCTACTTGGCACTCGACCCCAACCGGAGACCGAGGAAACTGACGAACCCATTGACGAGTATGACGAAGATGTACAAGACGAAGAAGAAGAAGAACGGGAAGAAGTAGAGGCCGCACCTGAGTTGTACAAGGTAGTGATCGACGGAGAGGAAGTCGAGGTCAGTCTCGATGAGCTGCAGAAGGGATACAGCAGACAGAGTGATTACACCCGCAAGACGCAACAGTTGGCCCAGCAACGCAAAGAGGCCGAGGCCCTACAACAAGACTATGCCCAACGAGTCCAGCAACTCAATCAGTTTGCTCAGAATTTACAGCAGCAACCGGACATTCCTGAACCCCAATGGACCAGTGATCCGCAAGCCTGGGAACGGTTACGACATGAGGACCCCGTCCAGTTTGTCTTAGAGAAAGACGCTGCGAGAGACCGACAGATTGCCAGGCAACAGAGACAGCAGCAGATGCAGTACCTGCAGAGTGAACAACAGCAGTTGCAACAGCAACAGTTTGCCCAGCACCTCGACACGCAACGCCAGCAACTCAACGAATTGATTCCAGCCTGGTCAGATCGAGAAGTGGCAAAGGCAGAGAAACAGGAATTACGAA
>Ga0222719_10005074_pt1 | contig 11435 bp, 5 predicted proteins | sample C33_34DmetaG_FD_165039 | JGI IMG/M metagenome (GOLD analysis project Ga0222719, IMG submission 165039) | Estuarine water microbial communities from San Francisco Bay, California, United States - C33_34D | ecosystem: Environmental > Aquatic > Marine > Unclassified | place: USA: California...
TGAGCGACACCTCGCTCTCGATCCCGTTCAGCGCCGACGAGCACTCGTTCGAGACGACCTACAAAGCCCAGCGGAGCGCCACCGACTGGAACGGCGCGAGCCTCCCCTACAATGAGCAGTTGATCAAGTTCGAGCGCGCGCTCTGATCGCTCGCCGCTGATCGCCGGAGTCGGCTCGACCGCTCGTCCCCGACCGTCGCTCGCCTCGTCCCTCCCCTCCTCGCGTGGTACTCTCGGCGGAGAGTCCCGAGAGGACCGGAGGTGATTCATGGCGAAGCGACCCGTCGGCGAGACCGACTCCCCCCCCGAGAAGACCGCGACCACGACCGACCCGACCGAGCAGTTCCGCGCGCTGCTCGCGGTGCTCGATCCTCCCGACGAGGTAGTCGTGACGGACGCGGCGGGCTGCTCTCACCGGCTCCGGTCGGCGGTCTCCGCTCGGGCGCAGATCCGGATCTTCCGCGAGTTCGAGCGGGTGAAGGATCTCCCGGTCGCCGAGGGGCTCTCGGGTCTCGACCTCGCCGGCGGCGCGGGGCTCGCCGGCGCGCTCGTCGCGCTCGCCTCCGACCCCGACGTCCTCGGCTCGCTCGCTCGCTGCTTCGAGATCGCCCACCCCGAAGCGGTCGCGGCGGCTCGGGTCGCGACCACGACCGCCGGGCTCCCGGTGGACGAGATCGTCGATGCGGCCGACCTGTTCCCGATCGAGGAGTTGGTCGCCGGCCTCCTCCCTTTGTTCGGTCGGCTCGTCCAGAGGAGCGCGGGCGCGATGCGGGCGCTCGGCGGGACGATGCCGACGACCTCCCCGACCTGAAGATGATGCTCGGCGCGATCTTCGCGGCGGGCTGGACCGTCGCCGACGTGCTCGACCTGACGTGGGAACAGATCGGGCTCGTCGGCGAGTGCGTCGCGATCTACCGGAGCGAGTCGATCTCGATGGTCGCCACGCCGCTGCTCGGCGCGCTCGGCGGAGTCGTCGGGTCGAGCCCGAAGAAGAAGCGGCGCGACTCCCCCTCCGACCCGCGCGAGAAGGACGCGGCGCTCCTCGCGTCGATCGGCTCCGCTGGATTCCCCATCAGGTAGGACCGCACCATGGCGACCACGACGATCGGCTCGTTCCTCGTTCGGCTCCTCTTTGACGGATCGGAGTTCGACGAGGGGACCGAGACCGCCGAGAAGCGGCTCGACGGATTCGGCGCGTCGCTCTCGAAAGCCGGAGCGATGCTCGACGGCGCGATCGTCGCCGGGCTGAAGGCGGCCGGCGCGGCGATGGCTGGCTTCGCCGCGGTCACGATCAAGACCGGCGCGGACTTCGAACAGGCGATCACGACGGTCGGCGCGGTCTCGGGCGCGACCGTCGACGACCTCTCGGCGTTGACGGATCAGGCTCGGAAGCTCGGATCGGCGACGGCGTTCTCGGCGACCGAGGCGGCGACCGGGATGCAAGATCTCGCGCGGGCTGGTCTCTCGACGCCGGAGATCATCGCGGCGAGCGAGTCGGCGCTTCTGCTCGCCGGCGCGAGCGCGTCGAGCATGTCCGAGGCGACCTCGATCCTCGCCTCGACGTTCGCGCAGTTTCAGATCCCCGCCTCGGAGGCGGCGCGGGTCTCCGACGTCTTCGCGACGGCGATGAACAACAGCCAGTTGTCGATGGAGTCGCTCCGAGAGGGGATGAAGTTCGCGGGCGTGACCGGGCAGCAGTTCGGGATGACGCTCGAACAGACGACCGCGGCGCTCGCGCAGTTCCGGAACCTCGGGCTCGAAGGCTCGATGGCTGGAAACGCGTTCAAGATGGCGATGCTCTCCGCGACGCAACAGACCGACGAGAAGCGAGAGGCGCTCGACGCGCTCGGGTTGACGTTCGACCAGATCAACCCCGAGATCCACTCGTTCGGCGAGATCATGCAGACGGTCGGCGACGCCGGGATCTCTGCGACTCAGGCGAGCGTGATCTTCGGCGCTCGGGCCGGAGTCGCGGTCGCGGGCGTCGCCGAGCAGTTCGCCAACGGGTCGTCGACGTTCGACGATCTCGTCGGGAAGCTGAACGGCGCGGCCGGCGCGACCGCCGAGACCTACGACCGGATGACCGCGACGGTCTCCGGACAGACCGCGATCGTCCGGTCGGCGTTCGAGGAGCTAGCGCTCACGACGTTCGACACGTTCGGCGGCGGGCTCTCCGACCTGCTCGGCGAGATCGCCTCGACGATCGCGTTCGTCGCGGCCGACTTCTCGCGGACGAGCGGAGACCTCGCGGCGGCGTTCGACACCAGCATCCGAGACGCGATCGAGTACTTGAAGGCGAACCGCGAAAACATCGCGGCGACGTTCCGCGCCTTCGCGGAGGCGACCGGCGAGGTCGTGATCCTGCTCGGGCGGATCGCTCCTCTCCTCGACGAGATCGGCTCGCTGCTCGTCGCGGTCTTCGTCGCGAACAAGGTCCGCGCGTTCGTCGCCGCGCTCGTCTCGATGGTCGGCGCGCTCTCGGGCACCGTCACCGCGGTCGGCGGAGTGCGGCTCGCGCTCAAACTGCTCTACGCCGAGTTGGTCGCTATGTCGGGCGGCACGCTCGCGCTCGTCGCGGCGATCGGCGTGCTGGTCGTCGCGCTCGTCTCGCTGATCGGCAGTTCGGATGATGCGGCCGACGCGGCGGATCGACTTCGCGAGGCGCAGTCGGCGCAGGAGAAGGTGGAGTCGGCACAGCACGAGGCGAGGCTCGCGCGGGCGAGCGAGTTGCAGGGAGCCACGCAGTCGACGTCCCTCGCGCTCGCGGCTCGGCTCGCCGAGGAGGATCGCCTCTCCGACGCGCTCGAATCGCGGCTCACCGCGGTCTCGAAGCTGACCGCGGAGGAGATCGAGAGCGGGCTTCAACAGGGCTCGTTGATCGAGGCGACGATCGAGGGCGAGCGAGTCGTGCTCGACTACGCGGCGGCCTTGGAGTTGGCGAAGCTCGGCGGCGAGGAGCAGTCGGCGGCGAACCACGCGATGGCTGGCGCGTTCGTCGCGACCGGCGAGAGGATCGTGGAAGCCGAGGCGGCGCTCGCGGCGTTGACGGCGGAGCAGGATCGCTACAACGCGAACCTCGCCGACGGGATCTCGGAGCACGGCGCGTTCTCGGTCTCGATCGGGAGGATCGCGCCGAGCATGGAGTCGTTCCGGGTCCAGTTGGCGGCGGCGACCTCCGCGGTCGAGGACGCGAAGGCGGCGCAGACCGAGTTGGCTCGCACGGCGGAGCGGCTCGGTCGGGCGGAGCAGATCGAAGCGGCTCGAAAGGCGAAGCGGGCAGCGAAGGAGCGCGAGCAGAACCGAGAGCGAGCCGACGGCGCGGCGGAGTTGACCGAGGCGTTCCGGAAGGCATCGGAGGCTCGGGCTCGGTTCGAGGAGGGGCTCGCCTCGGAGTCGGTGAAGATCTCCGGCGACCTCTCCAAGCAGGTCGTCGCGGCGTTGGCCGATCGGCTCCGCGCGGCCGAACAAGTCTTCGATGCCGAGGTCGAGGCGGCTCGAAAGGCTGGCGCGGAGGTCACCGAAATCGAGGAGCGTCGCCGAGCGGCGGTCGAGCAGATCCGAACGATGGAGTTGGCGGCGGTCGCCGAGGGCACTCGCGAGAAGGTCGAGGAGATCCGGCGCGGACTGTACTCGGAACAGCAAACGCTCGCCGCGGTCCAGCGCGAGCGGCGCGACGCGCTGCTCGCCGGCTTCCGTGCCGAGATCGCGCTCGCGGAGTCGGCGGGTCGCGACACGACCGAGATCCAGCGGCGCAAGGTCGAGGCGGTTCGCCTCCTCAGTGCGGCGGAGCATCGAGAGAACACCGAGGCGGCGGCTCGACGGATCGCGCTGGTCGAGCAGACCGAGCGTGAGATCCTCGATCTGATCGGAGCCTCCTCCGCGGAGGTCGCGGCGCTCGAAGCCCGGCGGGACTCCGCGCTGTTCGCGAGCACTCGCCGTCGGCTCGAAGCCGAGATCGAGTTCGCGCGTCGGCGCGAGGAGGCGGAGCGGAAGACGAGCGACTTCCTCGTCGCGAACGACGACCTCACGGCGGAGCAGCGGATCCGGATCGAGGAGGCGCTCGCCGCGAAGATCGCAGCGATCGACGAGGAGGAGATCGCGGCTCGGGGCGCTCGGCTCCGCGAGTTCCTCGGTCAAGCCGGCGCGGCGGCGGCGGCGGCGGTCGCGGCGGCCGGTCGAGCCGCGGTCGAGGCGGTCGAGATCGGCCGGCGAGCGGCGAGCGCGCTCTCGGGCATCTTCTCCTCGTTCACGGGCGGGCTCTCTCTCTCCTCGTTGAGCGGTGCCGTCGACGAGATCGCGGGCGAGGTCGAGGACGCCGGTGGGAAGCTGGACGTCTCTGGCGCGGCTCGGTCGTTCGTCGACGGGCTCGTCGAGAACGCGAGCCGGTTCCTCTCGACGTTGATCGAGGCGGCTCCGATCCTCGTTCGCGAGATCGGCGAGGCGCTCCCCGGTCTGATCGCCGACGTCGCCGACGCGCTCCCGGCGGTGATGCAGTCGGTCGCCGAGTCGATCGGGCCGGTCATCGAGGCGCTCGTCGAGGGGATCCCGCTGCTCGTGCAGGGCATCGCCGACGCGCTCCCGGCGCTCGTCGAGACGCTCGTCGACCTGCTCGGGACGGCAATCCCGGCGCTGCTCGAAGATCTCGGGCCGATCGTCTCGAACCTCGTCGAGCAGTTGATCGAGGCGCTCCCCGAGATCGTCGATGCCGCGGCGGCGGCTCTCTCCTCGCTGATCGACACGATCGCCGGTCTGCTCACGCAGGTCGTCGCGGCGCTCCCCGAGATCGTTCGCGCGCTGGTCGCCTCGCTCCCTCAGATCCTCACGTCGCTGCTCGACGGCGTGGGCGAGATCGTCGCCGCGCTGATCGAGGCGATCCCCGGCATCCTCGTCGCGGTGCTCGACGGGCTCCCCGCGATCATCGGCGCGCTCGTCGACGGGCTGCTCGGCGCGGTCGTCTCGATCATCGAGGCGCTCCCCGCGTTGATCTCGGGGCTCCTCACCGACGTCATCCCGACGCTGATCGAGAGCTTGATCCTCGTGGTCGCGCAGTTGATCGAGTCGGTGCTCGCCGCGCTCCCTCAGATCATCTACGGGATCGTCGCGCTGCTCCCCGTGCTCGTCTCGTCGATCGTCGAGATGATCCCGAACGTGCTCGTGGCGATCGTCTCGTCTCTCCCGACGTTGATCGAGTCGCTCGTGACCGGAGTTCTCTCGGCGATCCCGCAGATCGTGATCGGGCTCGTCGCGGCGATCCCCTCGATCATCGTCGCGCTGCTCGACTCGCTGTTCACCGAGCTACTCCCGCGGCTCCCCCTCCTCGCGGTCGAGTTGGTCGTCGCGCTCGTCCGCGGGATCGTCGAGGGGATCAAGGGGTTCGTCGACGTCTTCCGGACGATCTTCAAGGAGGCGCTCGGGTTCGTCGGCGACTTGTTCGGCGAGGACGAGGAGGGCGACGGGCTCTTGAAGCGGATCGGGGAGGCGATCACCGGGGCGTTCGACTCGATCACCGCGAGTTTCAACGACACGCCGGGCGTGGTCTCGGTCGGCGCGTCGCCCATGACCGCGATGTTCGCTCCGCGCGATCTGGTCGTCGCCGCAAAGGATCCGCTCGACCTCGCTCGGATGGCGTTGTCCGCGGTCGGCGGCGGGCTCGGCTCTCGCCTCTCCGGACCATCAACCTCCTCGTCGCCGACTCCCCCTCCGATCCCGTCGCGCGCTGGCTCCGACCGACCGGTCCCGATCGACATCGCGGTGATCGCCGAGGGGCGGGTGCTCGACGCGGTGCAGGTCACCGCGCTCGACCGCGGGCACGCGCCGAAGATGCAGTCGAAGCTACGGAAGGCGGCCGGCGTGACGGTCGGGCTCGACCGCGGCCGACGCAACCCCTACACCCGATGAGGCTCGCCGATGCCTAAGCACGGATCGTTCCTGCTCCTCCCCGACCCGAAGCTCTCCGGCGCGGCGGCGGTCAAGTCGGCCACGTCGGCGGGCGGGCTCGTGCCCGGTCGCGGCACCCCCTCCTCGAAGAACGAGGGGAACCTCTCGGCGTTCGTCTCGGGTCGAGCCGAGACCGCCGAGACCTCCTTCGACCTCCGCGTGCAGGACTCGGGTGGGATCGTCGCCGGCGCGACCTACGCGTGGAAGCGGAGCAGCGAGGCGGACGCGGACTGGCGCGGCGAGAACGACCGGCGCTTCATCCACGCGCAGGAGGATCCGTTCATCCCGGCGACCGCGGTGCCGATCGCAGTCGCGCGGACGGAGATCCTCTACTCCGAGACGCTCGACCGAGAGTTCTGCTTCGCGGCCGACGCCGGCGACGACCTCTCGGTTCGCTACCGCGACGTCGGCGAGGTCGAGGCGTCGTGGCAGTCCGCGACCGCGACCTTCGACGGCGGGATCGACTTCAACGGCTCGGTGTCGATGATGTTCGCCGGGTGCGCGCTCCCAGATGGCGCGTTCAGGATGGTCGTGCAGCACGACAACGACCTCGACGTCTACCACTCGGACGACGGGCTCAACTGGTCGCGCGTCGCCGACAACATCCACACGCGCTTCGCGGGTCGGCTGGCACAGTCGTTCTCGATGCTCCTCCTCCGCGAGAGCGGCGGCTACCTCACGATCCTCGGCATCGAGAACGGCGTGAACGGGGTCGTCGGGCTCGGTGCCTATCTCACGACGCTCGTGAGCAGCGACCGCGGCGCGACGTGGATCGAGGTCGACGCCGGGCTGCTCCCCGCGGCTCTCCTGCTCGGTCGCTACGGCCCGAGCGGAGTCGACCGGCACGCGCTCTCGCTCACCGGAGTCGGCGACGCCGGCGGGACGTTCATCTTCACCGGGCGCTCGACGCTCGCTCCCGACAAGATCAGCTTCTTCTACCGCTCGGGCTTCGGGTCGTGGTCGCTGCACGAGACGGTCGGGCTATCGGTCGCCGGCGAGTACGACCGCGTGATTCTCGGGCGCACGGCGACGCACATCGTCGCGCTGATCGTCGATCTCGTCGGGATCGGGCAGCGGACGGGCGAGAGCGGCGACTACGGGATCCTGACGCTCGACCGGCGGGTCGGGCTCACTGGTCAAAGCTGGTCCGCTCCCGCCTACCACTTCACGCAGTTCGACGGATCGCCGAAGTTCCGGATCGGGCAGGCGACCGCGACGTGGATCGGAACGACGCTCGCGGTGCTCGGGAAGCGGTACGACTGGTCGACCGGAGCCGAGTACGACGGCGCGATCTACTTCCGTCTCGGCGAGGCGTGGTCGCAGGCTCCCGTGTCGGATCTCGTGTGGGAGGGCTTCTCGGCGCTCTCGGGTCGGTCGGTCGGGCACCAGCCTCGCGGCACGCTGTTCAACGTGATCGAGTGGCACGCGGAGTACGGTCGGCCGGAGGACGGGCCGATGACGCCGTGGCTCGTCGCGGGCGCGGGCGCGTGGGTCGTCTGGCGCGGCGACCGGATCCGCTTCATCGGAGGGATCGGCGACTCCGGCTACTACCGCTACTTCGACCCCGGCTCCTCTCCGGCTCCCTCCGAGTGCTGGATGGTCGGCGAGTCGACCTCCGAGTTGAGCGGGTGCGTTGTGATGTGGGAGTGCGCGATCACCGCGGGCTCCTCCTCCTCGGCGAGCGAGTTCGCAGTCGCGATCCGAAGCCGGGGCTCGATCGACACGACCAAGATCTCGCACTGCGACGTCCGGATCGGGCAGGTCGACGCGACGATCTACGATCAGGTGGCCGGCGCGACGATCGCGACACTGACCCCCGACCCGGCGGTCTACGGGGCGACGCCGTTCGCGGTGCGTTGGGAGTTCCGGTGGGCGTTCCCGGCTCGACCGGCTCCCGGCCCGTCTCGCTGGACCTGTCTCATGGCGCGACGGGTCGGCGACGTCGAGTGGATCTCGACCACGCTCGTCTCGTTCGCGTTCTCGACCTCTCCCCCCCTCGGCGCTCCCGAGCAGTGGATCCGCTTCGGGATGCTGAACGGCGCGAGCGCGGTGTTCGAGGTCGACGTCTGGAATCTCCGACTGCATCGAGGCGACGACCTCCGGCAAGCGGTGCAGGTGCTCGGCGGAGATCCCCTCCTCCTCGACGACGAGAAGCCGCAAGTCGTTCGCGGTCGCGACTGCTCGACCTTCCCCGTCGCGCTGATCGAGGGCGTCGAGGTCGCGTGGGGCGGAGGCGGCGGGTTCGACGGCGACACGTTCGAGTCGATCGCGGCGTTCCAATACGCGCCCGAGAACATGCTACTCGGGCCGCGGTTCGAGTGGCGGTCGGCCGACGCTCCGGCGGCGAGCGAGTCGGTCGTGCTGACCGCGGGCAGCGAGGACCACGCGCGGTTCCGGCACTCGGGGCTCGCGGTCGTCGGGTGCAACACCGAGACGGTCGTGGTCGAGTACGACTCCGATCCCGCGTTCCCCTCCCCGGTCTCCGCGGGCACGCTCGACCTCCGCCGCTTCGACGACCTCCGGATCTCGGCGGTCGAGGGCGAGTCGGTCACGATCGCGGGCTCGGCGACGCCGGAGGACGGCGAGGTCTCGTCGAGCGACGCTCGGAGCTTCTACCTCCGCGTGCTCGCGGTGCCGGCTGGCGCGACGTCGATCCTCGTCGGCGACTGCTTCACGATCGCCCAACAGCGAGCCGACGCTCTCGACCTCGACTCGGGCGCGTTCCTTCCGGCGACCGTCGGCGCGACCGTCTCGATCTACGCCGACCGGGGCGTCCTGCTCTACGAGTCGCCGATCGTCGCGCGCTACCTCCGCGCGACCGTCGCCGCGGGCTCGCCTCCGAGCGGAGTCTTCCGGATCGGCTCGCTGGTCGCCGGCACGACGCTCGCCTTCGACGTGCCGCTCGATTGGGAGCACTCCGACACCGACGAGCCGACGGCGACGGTTCACCGGAGCCGTTCGGGGATCTCGTGGGCCTATGTCGAGGGACCGCCTCGCCGAACGGTCACCGGGACCGTGGTGGGCGACGCCGGAACCTTCCGCGCGCGGCTCCGGAACCTGCTCCGCGCGACGGCGCGCTACGTCGAGCGGCCGGTCGTTCTCGCGATGGACGATCGCGACCTCACCAACCCCGACTCGACGATCCTCGCTCGGCTCCCCGACGGGATCGAGTTCGAGCAGAACGGGTGGCGCTACCTTTCCGACGAGGACCGATGGATCGCCGTCGGCGATGCCTCGATGACGTTCGAGGAGGACGTGTAGGATGCCGATCGCAGCCGAGACCTTCTTCGCGACGCTCGCCCAACGCCGATGGTCGCTCGGCGACAAACGCCGATCGGGCTCTTGGTCGAGCGCGTGGGAGGCGATCGCGGCGGCCGACCCGAGCCTCTCCTCGGCGCGGGTCACGGTCGAGCTAGTGTTCGGCGGCGACTGCGTGGTGCGGGCGGCGACCGAGCCGGTCGAGACGCGCTCGGGAACGACCGGCGAGGTCTACCGCTACGCTCCGCTGTTGCAGTCGGAGCCGGAGGTTCAGAGTGAGATCACGATCGGCGGAGGCGGCGCGGCGAGCCTCCGCGCGGTCACGCTCTCGCTGGACGGTCGGCTCGTCGATCCTCTGGCGATCGTCAACGGTGGCCGGATGCTCGCCGGGCACGGCGAGGTCTCGATTCAGATCGACGGGGGCGATTGGGACGACCGGCTCGTCCTGCTCCGCGGCGATATGGCCGGCGGCGTGTCGTTCGGTCGGAGCGACGAGATCCTCGACTTCGAGATCGTCGACCCCGAGAGCACGGTCGACCTGCTCGTTCCTCCGGCGGTCCTGACAGCGGGCGCGTTCCCCCTCGCGCGGGCGGCGGATCACGGGCGGCGCTTCCCGCTGATCCTGACCGACCACCCGGCGGTGCCGCTCCTCCTAATCAACAGGATCGGCGCGCGGGTCTACGCGGTCGGGATCGGCTCGGCGCTCGCCTCCGGCACTGGCGCGACGATCGAGGTCGTCTCGATCTACGTCGACGGCATCGAGTACGCCTCGACGAGCACGGTCTACCCGTGGACGCAGGGCGAGGCGACGGACTCGGCGAGCGGCTACCCGCTGATCACGGTCGAGTCTCCCGGCTCGGGAACGGGCGGCGCGATCGACGAGGACGTCGAGGTCTACGCGCGAGTCCAGATCGCCGCAGGCTCCTCCCCGGATCTGCTCGGGGTGATCCGCGCGCTGCTCACCGAGCACTCGATCGTCGGAGTCGGCGGCATCGACTACGACCTGTTCGCGGCGAGCGAGACCCGGATGCCCCGCGGGCTCTCGCCGAAGGTCATCATCAACGGCTCCGGAGCCGGCGACGCGACCCGCGCGATCGAGTACCTCGAATCGACGATCGCGAGCGACTTCCCGATGGTCTCGTTCGCGTGGTCGGGCAACGGCTACGCGCCAGTCGTCGCCGACCGCCGGCGCGGCCTCTACGTCGCCGACCTCCGCCGCGCACAGTACCCGCTGATCGACCGGCTCTCGGCGATCTCCGAGTCGCCCAAGGCCGACCTCCTCAACGCTTTCACCTACCGGTACGGGTTCGATCTGGTGAACGACTCCCGAGCGGCGGTCGAGACCCGCGATGCTCGCTCGTCGTTGATCTGCCGAATCTCCGAGGAGGGAGTCGGCCGGCGCGACGGCGGGGTGTTCGACTCCGTGACCGTCTACGACGCGGCGACCGCGGCCTATGTCGTCGACTGGCTCGTCGAGCACCTCGCGCTCCCGCACTACGTCGTCGAGTACGAGGCGTTCTCGATCCTCGCGCTCACGCTCCGGCTCGGCGACAACCTCTACCTCTCCGACGACCTGCTCGGATGGGAGCGGGTCGAGGCGACGGTGATCGGGCTCCGCTACCAGCGCGGGCGTGCAGTCGTCCGGTTCGCGGTCTGGCTCTTGTTCGCCAACCTCCCCGGCGGCGCGAGGAGCGGCTCGGGCGTGACCGGCGGCGGAGGTGGCGGAGGCGGCGGCGGCGAGGGAGGAGAGGGAGGCGGGAACGGGTAGCCGATCCTCTCGATCTGATCCGCGATCCTCCCTTGCGGGAACAGTCGCGAGGGGCGATGATGGATGCACGGGGGGCGCGACGCTCCCCTCTCCCCCGAACCGACAGGACTCCACCATGAACGTTGTCGCTCCCGCCACTTTCACCGAAGCCGAAACCGCCGAAGCGCGCGCGCTGTTCGCCAGCCACCGCGACCGTCTGATCGCGTCGGGTCGGATCACCGGCACCGACTCGCTCGTTCGCCTCGCCGAGCGAGTCGCGTGGAGCCAATACCGCGATCCGCATTGCTGGGGTGCAACGCGCCGGCCGGCTCGCGACTTCACTCTCGGCTCGGTCGCCGATTGGCTTTGGGCGCTCGGGCTCGTCGATCAGACCGCCGCCACCGCGGTCGAGGCGCTCTACGAGCGCCAGCATCGCGCCCGGTGGGAGGAGGAGCGTCGCGCCGAGCGAGCCGATCGCGCTGCTCGCCGCGCTG
>Ga0222719_10005076_pt1 | contig 11434 bp, 14 predicted proteins | sample C33_34DmetaG_FD_165039 | JGI IMG/M metagenome (GOLD analysis project Ga0222719, IMG submission 165039) | Estuarine water microbial communities from San Francisco Bay, California, United States - C33_34D | ecosystem: Environmental > Aquatic > Marine > Unclassified | place: USA: California...
GTAGCTCAGTTCTTAAACACTAATAGAATCAATAATAAGCGGGCGTAGCTCAGGGGTAGAGCGCAACCTTGCCAAGTATTCAACTCACCTAATAACCAATAATAATAGACCTTAATAAGCTCTATTAATATTGATTCTACTTAAGAATTGACTAGAATTGTTCCTAATGGTTCATTGTTCTTTTGGTGACCCAATGGTGACCCACCCCCAAAGCTTTATAGACATTGATATTGGTAGCGATTTCAACACACGAGAAATTTTCCTATGGCTTTAAGACAGAGGGGATCAAACTCAACTACGATTGCTTTTAACAAGAAAAATATCAAAGCACTTCAACCGAAAGATAAAAGATACAGAGCGTGGGATAGTGAAGTTAGAGGATTTTGTATTGTAGTTTTCCCCTCGGGTGTAAAGAGCTACAGGCTTCGCTATAGACTTAAAAATGATGTTCTTGCAAAGACCCATGATCTAACACTTGGCGATGTCTTAGATTACCCCGACCCAGATACAGTAAGACAAATAGCTAGAGAAAAGAAAATGCTAATTGATAAGGGTCTAAATCCTAAAGTTATGATTACTGAAACTCAGGGAAAGGATTACTTTACTGACCTTGCAGATGAATGGTTAGACTCTACCTACTTTACTGACCTTGCAGAAACATCACAAAAAAACTTTAAACTTAGACTTAAGGCTCACTTAATCCCTAAGTTCAAAACTTTTCGTGTTAAAGATATTACAGTTCAACAAGTTAGAAAATATTATGAAGAAGGAATTAGCAAACACTCTTCTAATGTTGCAAATAGCAATCATAGATTACTTTCTTCAATTATGACCTTTGCTAAAGACAAAGACTATATTGATATTAATCCTTGCATTAATGCTATTCCTAAAAAACTTAAGCAAGATGATAGTAGAAGATATTTTGAGATTGACCATAAGATGTTACGCAAAGTTCACAAAGGTATTACGCTCTTCGGTGAATCTCAGTATGGAAACCCTTACAGTTATTTTCTTTTTAGATGTGTTCAGCTTTTAGGTTTTAGACCTAGTGAAATTGTTACTCTTCGTTGGAGTAAAGACAACAACTTAAAAAAACTTCAAAACTATGTTGATTTAGAAAGAAGAGTTTTCGTTTATGAAAAGATTAAGAACTGGAATATGATTAAGAAGAAGCGACCAAAAATTCTTGCTATACCTGATTACATTTTTGAACTTTTAAAAAAACTTCCAAGAGCAGAAGGCAATCCTTATGTTTTACCAAGTTTAAATATCAAAGGTGACCACTACAAAAAATACGATAAGTCTTGGGATAGGGTCACAAAGCTTGGTAACTTCAAACTAGCTCTTAGAGATTTAAGACCAGTTCATCTAACACTGAGTTCATATGAATTTGGCGTTGAAAAGACCAGCAAATACATAGGACATAGCTCTGAAAAGATGACTGAGTATTACATCAAAGCTATTCCTAAAAAGGATAGAGAGTTCGCTAATGTGTTCTTTGACAATGCACTGAAAGAGTACTCTCAATGAAAACAATCAAGAGCGAAGATGATTTAATCAAAGCTACAGAGATGAATGGTTACCCAAGAAGTTATAAAGATATTTTATTTTATACTTCATCATTTGAAATTTTAGTTGGAAAAAAATGTAAGGGTTATCCAATTCTTGCAACAATGCATAAAGGAAATACCAAATCTGAAATAGAAACTGTTCTTACTAAATGCCAAGAGCTGTTAAAGACTAAGAAGCTATCTGAAAGTATCAAGAGAGAATTAAATACTATTGGGTATTTTGGTATTCTTGCATCCAACTTAGAACCAAAAAGATTTCCTGATTTACAGTCAATACAGTCCTATGAAAAAAAATTACAAAAGTACATCAAAGCATCTAATGAACTTCTTGAGTCATTAGACAAGTTAAACAAAGATAATGTTATTCTTGGAATGGATTCAGCAAATAACAAAACCTACCACGACTTAGGTTCAGAGTTTAATTTAATTGCTCGTAGTCATAATGCATCTATTGAACAATTAAGGTTGGTGCTCCACGATAAATCTGTTTTTTTGAAAAATAAACCTATGCTGCAATACTTTGCAAAGTTTACTGGGAAGCCAAATATCAGAAAGCGTTTTGCATATGTTGTAATGATGCTTGTTCGTTTTTGGGAATTACATTTAAAGCAAGAAAAGATTACCAGAAGAAAAGGTTTCCTAAGTCCCGAGCATCCTATCATTGATTTTATTCAAGATTACCTAAAACTATATATGCACTACACCCCAAAAAAAGATGTGCTAGTAGGCATAGTTGAATTTTCTCATTCAATGAAGTGGTTCGACTTTCATAAAATGGATAATGATCACTTTTGGTCATTTCTTGACTCAATATTTAATCTTAAATCTTCAAACTTGGACCTCAGTCATTTGAGGAACACCCAATCACATTAGTTAGTTTTGTCCTCCTTCTGATCATTTACAGTTAGCATTATTTAAAAGGAACTAGTTAGGAAACTAATTGGTGAACAAAATGTTAAAACAAAATATCAATGAAAATGAAGTTTTTTTGACTGAAAAACAGGTATCAGAATTAACCCAGATTCCTGTTTCAACCTTACAGCTATGGCGAAGCAAAAAGAAGAATTTACCTTTTACAAAGTATGGGAAATATGTCCGATATCCTAAAAGTAAAATTCTAAATTATCTAAATAACGCCCTGGTGGAAGTGAATTGAAAAAGAAACTGATAGCGTTCAATTCACAAATTTTCCTGTAGCTGATGAGATACTTATTCTCGGTATTATCAAATAGTAAGGCAATTAAATAATGAGCAAGACTAACAAGATTAAACAAATTAGAAAAAACTTAAACAACATTAAAAAATCAAACTCTTTTGTACAGTTTCCTAAATATATGCAGGATAGTTTAGGCTATAAGTGTCTTGTACTTAAATGTGCTGGGGCCTTAGTCATATATATAGATATCGCTATGAGGTATAACGGATCTAATAATGGTGAAATTTCATACTCAGTCAGAGAGGGCAAGGAGAGGCTTGGAATAAACCCTAATACTGTAGGAAAATGGATAAAATTTCTTGAACATTATGGTTTACTTATTACTACCCAAAAAGGTGCTTTTGATCTAAAAAAACGCCATGCTTCGACTTATGAACTTACCATGTTCGATGTTTATGGTAAACATAAAGCTAAAAAGAGTTTTATGACTTACAAACCAACTGAACAAGAGTGGCTGATGTTAGAGAAAAAAAGAAAATTGATACCTAATGAATATCAAAAGTCGGTATTAAATAATGATATCGGACGGTATCAAAAAACAATATCGAAGACATCAAATTGACACTTCACAGTATTAAAAATTAATACCTAAAGACCCCAAAAGAACAAAATGACAGTATTAAATATTAATACACATATATATTTACCATATAGGTATAGTATTTACTTCTTACCAAGGAAGTCGCATCCCAGCTTAAATAGTACCCAAATTTTACTAAATCATTCTAGGCATTGACCATAGAAACTCCTTATTACATTTTTATTAAAACTAAATTTGATCTAAATTAATATAAATCTTTTCGTTTTCTACTTTTACTTGGTATGTCTTTAGATTTTTGCAAGCAGGAAGCATTTTAGCTTTTCCAGTTTTAATCTCAAATACACCTTGGTGCATTGGACATTCAATCATGCCATCCTCTATATAACCGTCTTCTAAATGAACCGCTTCATGAGTACAGATGCCATCTGTTGCATAGAAACCATCTGATAAATGATAAATACAAAAAGTTAAATTTTTATAATCAAATCTTATTAAGTCATCAGTATCAATATCAGACTCATTACAAACTTCTATCCAATTAGCCACGAATTTAAATTAAATTATTTTTAATAAAATAAAATATACAATTTTAAAAATTAAAAAGGTATGATGACCATACCAATGATGGACATTGATGAATTAACAAATAAAAGCTTCAATATTTTTAGAGATAAATATTTAATCGAAATTTTGATTTGTTTGTTTAAAAAACCTTCTGGTTTTAGCGAGATTAAAAAAAGTTATAATTATATTAATCAACAAATTTTAAGTAAAAATATTAAATTATTATTGGATAGGGAAATAATTGAAATATTGATTGATAAAAATTCTAAAAGAAAGAAATTTTCTCTTACTAAGAATGGAAAAAAATTAAAGTCGCCTTTAAAAGAAATTATTAAATTTGAACTTTATTATTCTAAAAATATTCAAAATAAAGCTGAGAATCCTAAAAATTCTTTATATGATTATTATTGAAGCAACTTATTAAGTTTTGTGTTGGTATCAGAAAGATAATTTTTTGTAACTGAAATATTATTTTTAGTTAATTTACTGGCTATTTTGATATCTCTACCTATTTTTCCTCCAAATGCAACACCACAAGCTCCAATTATTTTTCTATTTTTAATAAAAAAATAAATAATACCTTCGGAGGGTTTTGTACCTCTTTTTACATGACTATCGTAATCATTACAAACACCTGATAATTGTATATTTAAATTATACTGATCTGACCACATCCATGGAATTTCATCATATTTGTCTTTAATTCCAATAATATTTCTCCCAGCAATAATTCCTTGATTTTGAGCATTTTTCCAAGTTTCAAGCCTCATATAACGTTTAAAAAATGGATGATAAAAATTTGCAATATCACCAGCCGCATAAACATTTTCTATATTAGTTTCACAATATTCATTTGTGATAATCCCATTATCAATTTTTAAGTCACAATTAACAAATAAATCAGTGTTGGGTTTTGACCCAATACCAGCAATAATTAAATCAGAATGAAAAATTTTTTTATTATCTAAATGAATTTCGTAATTTTCATTTTTTTTTATAATATTAGAAATTTTTGAATTTAAATTAAAATCTACGCCATATAGTTGATGATAATTTTGTATAATTTGTGATAATCCTTTCGGAATTGTTCTACCAAGAATTTGATTTGCACTTTCAACTATAGTCACATTTTTTTTTTTGATTTTTATTATAGATGCTATTTCCAAACCTATGAATCCAGCCCCAATTATCAAAATATTCGAGGATTTATCAATTTTTTTTTTTATATTTATGCTATCATTAATGTCTCTTAAATAATTTATTTCACCAGAAACATTATTAAAATTTTCAATTTTATTTGGTTTACTTCCTAGTGCTATTAGTAATTTATTATAAAAATAAAATTTTTTTTTATCTGTAATAATTTCTTTTTTTTTAAAATCAATTTTTAATATAGTTTCGTTGATATTTATTTTAATATTATTATTGATATAAAAATTTTTATCGTAGATTAAACACTCTTCGTATTTCATGTTCCCAATTAAACAATCTTTCGATAATGGAGGTCTTTGATAGGGCAAGTATTTTTCATTACTGATTATTAATAAATCAGAAACTTTGTCATGTTTTCTTATTTCTTCAGCCGCAAAACATGCGGTTTGTCCGCCACCTAAAATAATGATCTGATTTTTTTGTTCAGTTTCTTTCAAGCAATTATAAAAACCTCCAAATAAACTAAGTTTTCACCAATCTACTTGGAGGTTCATAGTTAGGGTCATATGCTTGTTTGATTATAGTGGGAATGATTTCACGATAAGCACTTATTAAACCATAGTTGGGTTTGGGCATTTGACTTTTAATTAATTTATGTAATTTAGGAAGATTGTACCATGGAACCATAGGAAACATATGATGTTCTTGGTGATACTCAAGTTTGATATAAAGCCAGCTTAAAATTGGATTTAAAATAACAGTTCTTGTATTTATTCTATGATCCTTGACATTAAAAGGTAATCCAGCATGTTGAGTCAATCCACAAAGTGCAAAGAAAGTATTGCCGTAAAAAGTAGGCAATAAAAAGTATAAAACTGGAAGAACTGTATTAAAATAAAACGATAGGGCGATTATTAAAATCCAAATGCCCATATGTATCCTTGAAGACAAAATAACTTTCCATTGATGTTCTTTTGGAACACACTGATCAATCGCAGGCGTGATAATACCCAAGGAATTTTTAAAAGTTTCTGCTAAATAAGATTGATGAATCCATAACAAGGGACCGAAAGGAACAAAACTCATAAAATACTTAAAAAGTTTACTTGGTCTATCGACTTGAATTTCAAAATCCAAGGGTTCAGTTGTATGAAGAGTATAACTATGGTGTAGTGTATGAGTCCATCTCCATCTAATTGGTTCAAAGTTAGTCATGAATGAAAAAATATATCCAAAGAAGTCATTTGCCCATCTTGATTTAAAAAGAGTTCTGTGTCTTGCTTCATGGTCATAGGCGCCACTAAAGGCATATATTGTTCCATAGAGCCAAAAAAATAATAAGCTCCAATATGTTCCCCAGGAAATATATGCAAAATATCCCATAGAAATTAATGCTATAAAATACATTGATACGTAAAGTATCCCCGGACCTGATTTTTTTACACAAAGAGATTTTAATACTTTTTTATCAATTTCAGGTTTCCACCATATATTTTCACCGAGTTTTTCATCTAAACTTGCTGAAACATTATCATCAATTTTTACTGACATGATTATATAATTATTTAAAACATAAGAAGGTTTCAATTTCAAAAAATTAAAGTATGTAATTCATACTAAATAAATTTAGTAATTCATTTTTTTTCCTAAAATATATATTTCAAATAAGTTAAAATAAAAAGGAGGAATAAATGAAAATTCTTAAACTATTTTCATTAACTATTTCAATTATATTGTTATCCCTTACTGCAAATGCTAAATATCAATTTAGTATTTTGACCCAAGTGGATACAAGCAATACTTTTTGGCAAGGCATTAAAAGAGGAATGGATGATGCTTGCGAAACTCTAAATGTAGACTGTCAACTTGTATTTAATCAAGAAAACGGAAATCTTCAAATGCAACTTACAAATTTAGAGGCACTAATTGAACAAGGTATCGATGGTATTTCTTTAGTTATAGTAGAAGATAACATGTTTGATGAGGCTGTTCAAAAAGCTGTTAATGCTGGGATACCTGTAATCACAACTAATGTTGATGACTCAGACGGTTCTGCAGGAAATGCTAGACTTGCATTCGTAGGTCAAGATCTTTTTCAGGCTGGTTATGAATTAGGAAGAGAGCTCTCTAAACAATTTCCTGATGAAGACGTCCATGTTTTGCTAGGTCTTTCGGCTCCTGGACAAAGCTGGGCAGAAGCCAGAATTGGAGGAGTGGAAAAATTTTTAAATGAATATAAGACAGCCAATCCTGGAAAAAATGTAACTTGGGATACTATTGATTCTGGTTTAGATACAAGTGTTACAGGGCAAAGAATTTGCGCATATGTTCAGGGCCATCCAGAAACAACAGCATATTTTGATGCTGGTTTTTGGGGCGCAGGTGCAGGAAATTGCTTAAGAGACCTTGGTTATAAACCAAATGAGCTTTTAATGGGCATGTTTGACTTAGTAGATATTGTTATGGATGAAATGGATAAAGGCTATGTCCATTTAACTATCGATCAGCAACCCTATTTACAAGGCTATCTACCTATTCTTCAAATGTATTTAATGAAGGAGTTTGGATTAAGCGCATGGGATGTCAACACTGGTAAAGCTTTTGTATATCCTTCTGATGTTTCCGAAGTTCGTAAATATATTGAGATGGGTGTAAGGTAGAAATATATAATTATTTAATGGCCATTATAATTAATAATGGCCATAAAAAAAATGTTAAATAAAAATAATTTAAAAGCTTTACTTTCTCGTCCTGAGTTCAGTGCTCTTGCAATTTTTATCTTTCTTATGATTTTATTTAGTTTTGTAAATGATCGTTTTCTAAATTCTAGAAATTTTATGGTAATTTTAGCAACCTACCCTGAATTAGCATTGGTAGCTCTTGGCATTACAATTTTAATGATTTCAGGAGAGTTCGATCTATCAGTTGGATCGGTATTTGCTGTTTCACCTATTGTTACCATGATACTAATTGCAGACTATGAACTGAACTTCATATTATCGATTTTTTTTGGGATTTTTTCCGCCGCTATTATTGGTTTTATTAACGCAATTACCACGGTCAAGTTTAAAATACCATCTTTTATAGCAACATTGGGTATGCTATTTATGGCAAGAAGTCTTGCTGTAGTTATAAGTGATGGATTTCCTCCAAGTGTTCCTAAAGATCTTCCTATTGAATGGCTAGTTGGTAGAGTTGATATGCTTAGGGTATCAATTTTTTGGTTAATAGGCATAGCTATAATTTGTAATTATGTTTTAAAAAAAACTAACCTTGGAAACTGGATATTTGCCACAGGAGAAAATAAACATGCTGCAAAAGATTTAGGAATAAATACCTTTAGAGTGAAAGTTATATGTTTTGTTTTATGTTCAGTATTAGCTGGATTTGCTGGGATAATTCAATCTTTTCGTATTGGGTCTGTGATAACAAGCCTTGGTCAAGGATTAGAATTGCAAGCTATTGCTTCTGCTGTTGTTGGTGGGGCTTCTTTAATGGGAGGTATTGGTTCTGCTTTTGGTGCTCTAATTGGTACTCTTCTTCTATCGATTATAGATAACATATTAATTTTATCTAGAATTGATGGTAATTGGTTTAAATTTGCTGTCGGAGCCTTAATTGTGATAGCGGTTATTTTAAACACAATTACTAAAAATTCTGCTGATAAAATTAGGTTAAAAGATGATGAGTAATACAACGTCAGAATTATTGAGATGTACTAATTTAAACAAATGGTATGGAAATTTACATTCACTTAAAGATTTAAATTTCTCAATCTCTAAAGGAGAAGTTATTGGCCTTATTGGTGATAATGGTGCTGGAAAATCAACTCTTATTAAAACTATTTGTGGCGTACATAAACCTGATAAAGGAGAAATATATTTCGAAGGAATAAAAGTAAATATAAACAAGCCTAAAGAGGCCATGAATTTGGGGATTGAAACAATACATCAATATAACACCATGTTTCAAGAAATGTCGATCGCAAGAAATGTTTTTATAGGTAGAGAGCCAAAAAAATTTGGCTTAAGCTCTTTCGCTTTACTTGATGAAGAAAAGATGAATCAAGAATCTATGGCCGCAATCAGAGAGGTTGGTTTAAATTTAAGATCTCCTTTAATACCTGTTAAAGAATTATCAGGAGGTGAAAGACAAGGAGTTTCAATTGCCAGATCTATGTATTTTAAATCAAAGATGTTAATTTTAGACGAACCTACCAATCATCTATCGGTTAAAGAGACACTAAAAGTTTTGGAGTATGTTCAAAGCTTATCTAGTATGGGTATTAGTAGTATTTTTATCAGTCATAATCTTTATCACGTTCATGAAATTGCAGATAGAATCATTGGCATGGCAAGAGGTGAAAAGGTTTGTGATTTAAAAAAAAATGACACAACAGTAAATGAATTGATAAAGATGATTGGATAGGAACAATGAATAAGAAAAAATTAACTGTGTATGATTTATTAAAACTAAAAGGAAAAAAACAAATACATGAAGTTTATGTTAACAATGTAGAAGAGGCCCGTGCTGCAGAAGAAGCTGGTATGGATATGATAGTTACCGCATATGGAATGCCTTGGCATGGGATTCATGGCACAATAGACGATGTAAAGAGAATTAGAGAAGCTGCGCCAAATACCCATTTGATGAGTGCGGCTCCAGAGAAATCATTTGCCAATTCGACAGAAGCTTTAAAAGCAGCATACAATTTAATGACCATTGGATGCGATTCTTTTTATACTAATAATAGTTCAAATTTAATAAAAGATTTAAGAAGAGAAAATGTTCCAGTAATAAGTCATGTTGGTTTGGTTCCTGGCAATAATACATGGATTGGTGGTTTTAGGGCGATCGGGAAAACAGCAGATGAAGCTTTGGGCGTATTGAGACATGCAATTGAACTTGATCAAGCTGGTGCAATAGGAATAGAAGTAGAAGTTGTTCCTCCTCAAGTTGCAGAAATAATAACAAAAAAAGTTGAACTTATTACAATATCAATGGGCAGTGGTTCTACATGTGATGGACAATATCTTTTTTCCCAAGATGTTCTTGGATACACTGAGGGCAGAATGCCAAGACATGCAAGAGTATATAGAGATTTTAAAAAAGAATATAATTATTTACATCAAGAACGAGTCAAAGCATTTAAAGAATATATTAAAGATGTAGAAGAAAAAAAATTTGACGATCCTAAAATAACAGTTTCTATTGAGCAGAGAGAATTTGATAAATTTCAAAATTTAATTGAGAAAAATGTTTTTTAGTATTTGCAAAAAGCTTTAATTATTTAAATTGCCAACAATTTTCAAAATTCACCCAAATTTGATGAAATTAATGCGAAATTAAGTGAAATTGATTCAATTTTAGACAAAAACTAGTGATTAGAACTGCAGCCATAATCACAAAGGGATTCATTTTATTAACTATTTCTGATGGTATTAATTGTTGATACCGATCTCTTAATAAAGTTTTTATTTATTAAAAGCTGACTGATACCAATGCCTTAAATAGTAAAGTGCATACAAAGCCCAACCAATTAATACATAGGGCCAGTATTTTATAATCAATATAATTATTCCACCTCTACCTCTACTTTTAGCGGAGGCTTCTCCTAATTCTTTTCCACTGGCTTCAGCAAGTGGATCTTCCCAACCTGTTAGGAGGTAAATACCAGCAATTAGGTTATAAAGACTGGCCAATATGCTTACTATCACTACAAATTGAAATATTTTAATAAGTTTTGATTTATCTTGTAAAAAGTTCATTAAAAATACTGTTGCGAAACTGATTAAAACAGCTGCAGTAATTATCTTGGCAGTGAACATTCTTATGTAAAAAGTTTAGGCAATGTTCTATTTAATACAAATCCACCTATGACACAAATAGCATAACCCGTACTGGTTCTAATTTCTTTATTAATAGTTTTATTAATTAGAAATCCAATTAACCAATATAATCCTGTAAGAATTAGAGCTAAAATTAGACCTTCAAAAGTACCTGAAAATCTATTACCTAAGTTACTTTCCATTTAAATAACAACTCCAATTATCAATTTAACATTTTCTATCTTTTAAAAACAACTTAGAATTATACCCCAAAAATCCATTTTAAAGGGGGCTAGGAATCCATTTAGACCTGAATCTCTATATTGCCTTGCAGATGCAAAAATATATAATCCATTTCACTTTATTGAGATTTTTTGGTGACCTATAGGTGACCTGAGAGATCATCTTCTCAGAGAGACTTATAAAAAGCTAAATAAATCAATAATAAGCGGGCGTAGCTCAGGGGTAGAGCGCAACCTTGCCAAGTATTCAACTCACCTAATAACCAATAATAATAGACCTTAATAAGCTCTATTAATATTGATTCTACTTAAGAATTGAC
>Ga0222719_10005078_pt1 | contig 11430 bp, 16 predicted proteins | sample C33_34DmetaG_FD_165039 | JGI IMG/M metagenome (GOLD analysis project Ga0222719, IMG submission 165039) | Estuarine water microbial communities from San Francisco Bay, California, United States - C33_34D | ecosystem: Environmental > Aquatic > Marine > Unclassified | place: USA: California...
TCGTAATAGTTTGTTTTTTCTAATAGACTTCTAGCAGTTAACAATTCTTTTTTGGTTTGTACAATTATTACAGGTAACTGGCCGTTGCCTGTTTCTACACCGTTAATGAAGTTTTTCTTAGTAGGATGATCAGGTAAGAAAATATAGTTTTTATGTTTCTTGTTTAACTTTCGACAAACAGCGTCAATTTCTTCGAATGTAGAATTGATTGTTTTTTCAACATACATAGTAATTTGAGTACCCAATGGTTCTATACTTTTTGTAGATAACTTTTCCACAACTATAATGCCCGGCATTTTCGCGAACGGACAGATGCTCTTACCGTCCAATTCATCTCTTGGAGTTTTAACAGTTTTTAACCAATTTGCTATAACTTTTACTGGATTCATACGCATATTTATTTGTTTATATTTTGGATAAAAAAGTCTTGATAAATACTATAAAGATGTTATTATTAGTATGTTGAGTTAGGAATTATTCTAACACAACCGGCGAAGCAAAGGGTAGATGAGGATAGGCAACTCGTTACATAGAACTTGAAAATCTATAGTAGCTCCATACATGGAAAAGTTGTGTGATCCGGCTTTAAAAACTTTGTTCTTTGCTGGTCGGGTATAGGCAAACTGTTTGTTTTTTGAAACTTGTAGTTTGTTAAATGTCAATTGTTTGGCTTATTACTTGGCCTTTTGCTGAACCGTTAAACTAGAAAGGATATTTATGGCGAGAATTACTTCACAAAAAGCAATCGAGGCAGTAGGCGGAAATCAATTCTTGCTTATATTAATGGCATCATACAGAGCAAGGTTACTTAGCACAGGCAAGGATAAACCTAGAGTTAATGTTAAAGATAACAAATGGGGCGTAGTAGCTATTAGAGAAATTGAAGAAGGCCTGTATACTGAAGAAGAATACGAAAATAATCTAGCAGGTATTCTCCCAGGCAAAGATGAAGATGAGGTAAACGATGAATATTAATCTTAGGAAAGCAAACGCTCTCCAAAATCAAATTTTAGAGTCTATTGCAGATATTTCAATTCCGCATAATGTGACTATTAACGAATTTCAAGATCCAGAACTTGAGATCAGTAATGCGAAAATTACTTTAATGGATAATGATCGCAAGCGAGCATTGCTTACTACTGCTCTTTATAATATCCGTGGACTTGTTGATCAAGCAAATCATCAAAGCGGTATTAGTTTGCTATTAACTAAAAGCGCATTAGCTGAAAAACGAATTCAGCAAGTTCGCGAACTAACTAAGTTATCAACTGTAACTTCATTAGAAGTTATTAACGGCAGACTTGAAAAAATTAAGTCACGTAAAAGTGATGAGTTTTACGGTAGAGGAGATGAACTCTCAACTGGTATTGTAGGTCAAAAAGATATCGAAGCATTCAAATCAGAGCTTCGTCAAATTCAAAAGCAAAAGCAAAAGTACGCAGATGAAGTACTTGAGCTTAATGTAAAAACTGAAGTACCTCTTTCTGAGGATACTATTAAAGTTCTAACCGAAGCAGGAATTTTGTAATGTCAGAGATTGTGAAATATAAAATCACAATCACCAAAGATGGAACGGAGCAAGAGCAAATTCATATTGCTGATTATCCTTCCATTGAACGACTAGTAGAAAAATTCTACAAAGAAGGCGCAGACGCTGTTGAATTAGAACTAATGGAGACGCATCGTGTCAGAGAATATAACTAAACCATACCAACTTTTAGCATGGACATCGACGTTTTGTCTACTTGCGTCAGCAGGTCTATTATCGTTATTTCCAAACGAAGTTTATGCTACATACGGGTTTGGGTTAGCATCAACATTATGGACAATAGTAGGCATACTTTGGAAAGAAAAGTCATTGATTTTTCTTAACGGATCGCTTACAATAATTTATGTTGTTGGAATTATAAAGCACTTGTTGCAAGTGTTTTAACGGTTACTGCCCTTAGCTCAGCTGGATAGAGCAACAGCCTTCTAAGCTGTGGGTCGCAGGTTCGAATCCTGCAGGGCAGGCCAAATCGTGACGCAGAAGCCGTCACAGCAGAGGGAGAGAAATAGTGTAGTGTTTCTCTTATATAAAGTAGTCGGCGGGGACTTTATATAACTTTTTTTAACCTAAGGGATAATTTTTGTGATTAGAACTATTAAATATAACGAAGCAAAGTTAATTGAAGGTGACCCTGTTAGGCCACATATTCCATTTGATAAAAGAATGACTGACGGTCGTACTGTTGTTGTTCTCGAACAAGATGGAGAAATAGGAGCAGTTGTTTGTACAGCACTTGTAAATCAAGTTCCGACAACTGAAGAAGAACTATTTGAATATGCTAGTCCAACCGGTGATATCCTTATCGCTTATACTGTGTGGAGTTATAAAAAGGGTGCTGGAAGAACAATTATTAACAAACTGCGTGACAGCGCAATTGATGAAAATTGTACACAACTAGTTACTCTAAGTCCTAAAACAGAAATGGCGGAGAGATTCCATATTAGCAATGGGGCTAAATGTATCTCTAGGAACGAAAGTTCCAATAACTTTGAATACGATCTAGCCTAAGATCAAACCACGGAGACACACTTATGAATAAAGGCGTAAAGGTACCACAGGTAACCTTCAAATATCGTGTACGCACAGATGAACATCCTATCACCTATGTGAACACGAATAACGGTGATGCTAATCCATTTGTATGGAAAGACATCACAACAGATGACATCTTCAAAGGAAAACGTGTTTTAGTATTCTCACTACCAGGTGCGTTTACTCCAACATGTTCTACCTATCAAGTTCCAGGATTCGAAGAAAACTACGATCGAATCAAGGAACTTGGCATTGACGAAGTTTATGTTATTTCTGTCAACGATACATTTGTTATGCGTAAATGGATGATTGATCAAGAGATCAAAAATCTAAAATTTATTCCAGACGGATCTGGTAATTTTACACGCAGAATGGGTATGTTAATTGATAAATCACATCTAGGCTTTGGCATGCGCTCTTGGCGATATGCTATGGTCGTAAAAGATGGTGTTATTGAAAACTGGTGGGAAGAGCCAGGTATTAATGACGAAGGTACTGATAACGATCCTTATGGTGAAACATCACCTGAGAATTGTATGAAGTGTTTAGTTGATACTAGTACTAAACAAGAAACCTTTGAATTTATTAAAGAATTGGCAGATGCCTAATAGAGAAGCCCGCCTCTTTTGGCGGGTTTTTTCTTGACAATATGTAACATTTATAGTACACTAATACTGTTAATGTAACATAAAGGTAGAAAAAATGACAATGCATCTAGCACGTGGTCTTAGCACTCTTAACACTAAAAAGCCTAAGAAAAAGACCAAGTATACCAAATCTCAAATTGAGAAATGGACAGTTGAAATGAGAGCATACAACAAGCGTATGCGTCAAATACAATGTCATGACATGCAGATGTCACTGGATGATTACATTGACTATATTCACGGTCGTTATAAGCCAAAGAAAAAAACAGAAACTGTTATGAATATGCCTTGGCATTACAGTGGTCCTCCTATACGAGAAACCGAACACATACCAAGTTACAATGGTTCTGGGCGTTTTGCTCCATGTACTAAAAAAGAACCTATCCAGTATACTGGAGAACGTAAGTTGGTTGGTATTGCCACAATGCATAAATCAAATCTAGTTCCTATCTTTGCCGACGACGATGATAAGACCGGCAAGAAACAGGCAACTGAAATTGCCACTATGCGGAGAAACTAGTCATATCTAGCTATTCGCGAAAAATACTGTAATAAGTATTTTAACTTTATATAAAGAGGAAAAACAATATGTCACAGACAGTAGAAAGTATCAAGGAACAAATGGAAGCGTTCCTAGCAGAAGACGAGAAGTTCACAAGCGGTAATGCCGCGGCTGGAACAAGAGCTCGTAAAGCTCTTCAGGAAATGACTAAACTTGCGAAAGCACGTAGAGCAGAAATCACTGAAGAAAAGAATGCCCGTAAAGAAGCTAAGGCTTAATTATGGACAACGATGATACCACATATACAATTAGTATACCTTCAGTTGAAGACGGTAACATCGATGGGTTAACAGTCGGCGGGACTATAACAACCGCCGACAGTTCCTATTACGGACCACAACCTACATACACTGTCGATACAACATTTCCATCTAATATTACTTTTAATGATTATAATACATTTGATAGTGATATTCAAGTTTCGGATGATGCTGATATTAAAATAGGTAATAAAAGTCTAAAAGAATTTATGAACAAGATGGAGGATCGTCTTGCTATACTTCAACCAGATCCTGCTAAATTAGAAAAGTTCGAAGCACTTCGTAAGGCATACGAACATTATAAAACTGTGGAGGCTCTGTGTTTAGATGAAGTTGACGACGACGGCGAAGAAACCATTTATTAAAATATTCGACGATCTCATACCTAAATATCTACAGGACTATGTAGAACAAGTTACTATGGGAAGATGCGAAACAGGTGGTGAAGATGATTTAATCTTTCCAACTGTTGATTTTAAATGTAAGTATGAATCAACCGCAAGAACAATAGACGGATCTACTCCGATGAGTTTTGTACACATGTTAAAATCTTCTTGTAAACTAAGCCCGCATCTTGAAAACTTTGGATTGATTCCACAAGCAGTTTGTGCTCACAGTAATCTTTTACTTAGAGACATTATTGTTGGTAGAATCTATATCACTGTTCCTCATAACACAGATCAAACAAATTACGAACCACACACTGATTTACCATATGATCATATGGTAGTACTTTACTATGTAAATGACGCTGATGGCGACACTGTATTTTTTGATGATAATAAAAATGTCATACAGTCAGTGTCCCCAAAGAAAGGAAGAGCCGTACTTTTTGACGGTAATATACTTCATGGCGGAGGCATTCCAACTAAAGGTCCTCGCTGTATTGTAAACTACGATCTTCGAGTTTAGAATGAACAACAGAGTTACAGAGATGCTTACTCGCCTTGCCATTGATACTTCCGGTGTTGCTAATGGCAGAGTTAGAATGGCGGCTGGCATTGTGTATAAAAAACATCTAGTAGCAACTGGTGTTAATTCATATAAAACACATCCAATTATGAATGGCGAAGGATACCGAAACGGACAAGTGTATCTTCACGCTGAGATGGACGCTATACGCAACGCACTGCGTTTAATTACAACAGAGCAACTAACGAAGTGTGACTTATACGTTGTGCGTGTTAAACGACCGCATATAGCGTCTAAGAGCTGGATACACGGGTTAGCAAAACCATGTCCGGGCTGTAAAAAAGCTATCGCTAATTTTGGATTAAAAAATGTTTTTTGGACTGAAGATCAAGACTTGACTTTTCAAACAGAAGGTACTATAATTAAACTTTAAACTGTATGGAGAAATGTATGTTAATTTCTAAACCAGATTTTAAAAATTTTGTTACTGATATGTATTATCACAACAAAGATGAAAGATTTACATATGGAGAGAAAATTATACCCTTTGAAACGTATGTAAAAAATAATAAATGGTTTTTGAAAAAAATGTATAAACAGGAGAAACAAAATGGCAACGCCTGAAGAAAAGCAAGAATTAGTTGATAACTTAAAGGGCAAACGATATTATCGTTTCAGCCTGTGGGGGTATGGAGGCGAATCTGCCTATATCAACATAAACAAAGAACAATACGATTTTTGGAAAAATCAAGTTGATGAGCACGGTGATAGTGACATTGTGTCGTATATGGTAGGTGCTGAAGATGGAGATTACGAACTAGAAGATATCGATAGTATTCCAGAAGAAGCAGATTTTATGAAGGACGATGAGGGTGACCCTCGTACATGGTACGAACATCATAACGAATTCAGTCATCAATGGGGTGTACCATATGATAGTGCTAGACTAACTTTAGAAGAGGTCGATGGGCTAGAATGGGATTCAAAAGTTATAAATGAAGTCGTAAGTGATGGCATTGATCTACATGAATGGATTAACCAAGAACACGAAAAAACTGATTACGATCCTGAATTAGTTCACACAGCTGATCGAGATGAATTTGAAGATCAAGGCGATTATATTTGTCAATTTTACAGTGCCGAAAAAGGAACATTTTTTGATGCTGTAATTGAAACTGTTGGAGACTTTGATCCTAAAAAATTAAAAGTTTGGATCAATGAATTTCCTAATGGTGAAGATATTGTAACAAGTGTAGAGTACAACGGTGAAGAAGTTGACAACAACGGTGGTGACACTAACGGAAAAGGTTATTCTGTTCATCTTTGGAGTAACGTAAGTGGATCTTGATCAAAAAGATTATGAAGACTTTCAACACAAAGTAGTTTTCGATCCTGAAGATTTTGGACTAGCATTATCATCAGAGATAGACTTTGCTAGTATGGATCATAAAATACTTCAGGTATTTGCTAGATTTTACAATGAAGGCTGGATAAATGAACACGGAACTAAGTGTTTTTTTATAAGTCATTTGTTACGTAGAATACTAAGACTACATGGCATAGAAGCACACACACGTCAAGTAATTAATTTTTATTCAAACGTAGAGAGAGGATGGAGTCAAATTATTGGTGAACCGATGAATATTACTCACCAAGGAGCCATCGATTCTCATTCTATTGTTGTTACAAAAGATTATATTTTAGACTGGGCAGTGCTTCAACCAATACACTGGGCATTTGGCATGAAATCACCAATAGCGTTTATCGGAAAAAATGACGAATCCTTGTGGGATGAAGAACAACATTTTAATTCATACGGATCAGTTATATGGCAACGTCGAAGAGATCATAGAAACACAAAAAATATAATCTTTAAACAACACGATGCTATTAAAGAACAAACAAAAAAATATTTTAAAAAATACAGAATGTAATATGGACTATAGACAACAAGCAATAGAAAGATTTTTAGCACGTTCTAAAGATATTAAATTCGTAGCAGAAGAAACACTAACAGGTGAAACACTTTTAGGTGTTTATCTCGTAGGAGATATTACACAATACGAAAAGTTTAATGACTTCTCAGAAGTCGAAGTTGTATTCCACATAGACGGTGACGGTGAAGATGATCCTTATATGAGTGATCAACTTACTATAGATCTAGAACTTGCGGCAATACCTGACATTGAGAATTTCAAGGCAATAGTTCAGTATCAGCGTCCTGAATCATATATTACACTTTGGTGCCAATCATAATTATTTTTATTTTTTGTGCTGATTAGATTGTGTTTTTTATAAGAATGCTCTAGTTCTAAACGTCCAACATCTAATAGATCTTGATCAACAGTAACATCAATATCAATTCTAAAATGCGATGCTAATTGTATCCACATATAATCAGGGAACATACTGTGATTTGTTCTAGCATATAGCATTGTATTTTTAAGGTTGTAATACTTTTGTTTAACTAGATCAGCATGATTATTTCTTTCACCGATTGAACGCATATCGTTCCAAAAGTCAGTATCAGTCCTTTTAGATAGCGTATAATGTACAAGTAAAAAGTCAGCAATGTCGTCAATAGTTTCAGTTAGCCTTTGGTTGTATGTTGACCAATCTAGTATTTTAGTTTTTTGATAGTTGTTGATTACTTGACTTAGTAATTGTACTCCTGTGATTGTAGTAAAAAGAGCATTTGCTTCTAGTGGTTCTACAAAACCAGAACTTAATCCAATAGCCGCCGTGTTACCAACACCAGGTAAATTTAATCTTTCAGGTGTCCATGAAATTTCTCTAGGATCTGCTTTCTGGTTATCTACAAAAGAATTAAATTTTCTAACAGCATCTTGTTCGTGAGCATCACTGAAACAATACCCGTTGCCCATTCTGTTAAACAATCCAATTTTAAACTGCCACCCATTTGTCCTAGCAATACTTTGAGTATAGTTAACCATCTCAGTTCGAGGATTTACATAATCGGATTGAGCAACTATACTCTTATCAATAGGGTTATCTTTATATCTATGAAGTTTCATTGGATATTCATTAATCAGCAATCTTCTAAAACCTGTACAATCAACAAACACATCGCCTTCAACTACAGTACCGTCAGATAACATTAGATGTTTAATGTTATTATCGGGCTTTGTAACACGCTGTACGGTGCCCTGTGTGTGCTTTACGCCGTTAGGTAGGGCAACATACTTCTTAATGTAATTACCCACCTCTTCGGCGTTTATATGCTGGCTAACAGCCCCCAGCTGATTAAGACAGTTGACATTATCTTTATAATGACTAGTATTTCTTTCCATATAAGAAAACTGAGGATTGAAATATCTATCAAACCGATCCAATTTACGATCTTTAATTAGTTTGTACACTACGTCGGTAGTTCTTTGACCTGTGCTATCACTTAATTGTGTTTTATTATAAAACTTAGAAATATCATGATAAAAACTATTAGCAGGGAGAGTATAGTTAAAACTAAAGTATTCCGACTCTCCGGTGTTTGATACCCAATTAGTAAATTTGTTTGCTAATTTATATACACTATTAGTGTGCTTCATCCAATGATGTCTATCAATACCAAGTTCAGTAAGAAAGAAATCTACATGAGGAGTTACACTTTCTCCAACACCTATTGTGGGGACTGTGTTTGACTCAACAAGTTCAATTTCACAGTCTTTGTGGAATTTGCTTAGATATCCTGCGGTAAGCCAACCAGCAGATCCGCCACCAACAATAACTATTTTGGTACTCTTACTCATTTCTAGGTTCTTTTTTAGGTTGACGGATATATAAAAACATCGTATAATTATTTACATTGTTAGATTTTAGGAGCATCCAATCATGGCATTACCGAAAGCAACTCGTAAGAAAAAAGTCCGTGCCGCCGCTCGTGTTCGAGCAGGTTCTAAATTGTCCTCGCCAAAATGGGACGATTGGGATAAATGGGACGGATCAGAGTATCACCGGTTTAAAGAAAGCGCACGATCTTGGTATTATGAAAATTATAAACCTGCGGACCTAATCCCTGCTGTTTTCAAATGGATGGAACGTGAAGGGTATAGCAAAGAACAAATTCAATGTGCTAAAAAGGCTGACTCATCTAGAATCAGTGTAACAGGCGCTATAGTAGCAAGACTGTTGCTTGATGGCATGCCAGACTTTAATCAGAAAGAAGCAGACTATTGGACTGCGTTGCCGGGTACTGGCGATGTACTAAATCCTAATTCAGTGTTCCTTAAAAAACGTATTGAAGAAGCAATATTGGAAGGCAGTAAAGTAGTCGAAGAAAAGAAAGCTGAAGATAAGAAAGCAGAAAACGTTCGTGTTCCTACTATTCAAGAAAGACTTTTCTATGCCGCTTGTCAGATCATGGAGCCCATCGATATACACTTTGAAAAATTTGTAGAAGATGCCAGTACGTTTGATCCTAAAGGCATTGATCCTCTCAAAGAACTACGTGCTAAAGAAGCAAAAGGTGCCCATGCTAGGATTATCAAAGCAGAGTTTCAGCCAATTTACGATGAATATACACTGCTAACAAATTATCCATCTAGTGCCAAACTAAAACTAATGAGTGAAAAAGAGCAAGAAGATTGGGCACAGCTAAAAGAAGGGTACGATCATCTTGACAAAAAGCAGTTAAAAGCCATCATGACTTATCTACAAGATGTACTTGGTGCTTGTGACATGCTTATGAAAGAAGGCAAAGTCAATCGTAAGCCACGTAAGCCTAAAGAAATTAATAAAGAAAAAGTTGTTGCTAAAATGAAGTATCGTAAGAGTGACGAAACATTAAAACTTGTGAGTATTAATCCTACTGAAATTATCGGTGCTAGTGAGCTTTGGGTTTATAATGTAAAAACACGTAAGATTGGCAAGTATGTTGCGCAGAACATTGATCCATTAGGTGCTGGTCGTGAAGGCAGTGGGCTTATGATTAAAGGTACTACAATTATCGGCTTTAATGAAACTGAAAGTGTTCAAAAGACACTGCGTAAACCTGCGGAACAGTTAAAAGAATTTGCCGACTGTGGTAAAGTAAAACTGCGCAAGTATATGGATGAAATCAAGACCACGGATATTAAGCTCAACGGACGTATTAATCTAGACACAGTTCTTCTAAAAGTACAAACTTAAAAACTGCGGGTTGGAAGTTCGTATTGATAAATTCTTCCTACTGAATTAGTTGATCCGTAATCCATAAATGGACCGCCGATGTAAAGATGATACTTTGTTAAGGCATTTCGATACCATTGGTCAAAAGCTGGTCTAAAACTTGACCAAGCGTCTATTTGTTGTAATAATTTTCCGTCCTTAATATCAAATATATAAGTTTCTCCTCGTAAATCTGTTCCTTCTGCTGAAACAATAAGGTACTCGTCATCACAAGAAACTTTAACACCAAAGCTATAACCATTAAACACTGAAGTAGAATTTTTATTTCCCGGACTATCTATTGAATACAATAACGTTCCATCAGATCTATCATATACATATACACGGCCTCGTTGCGTTACTGTATCACCTGGTATATCAAACCTTCCTGCTCCTACTACAAGATATCTGTAAGATACATCTATTGCTGGTACTGGTGTTCCTAAGTCGTGATAAGCACCAATATCGATGGTATATAGTACAGATCCATCATCACCATTAATAGCATAAAGAATTTGGTCTTCGTTTGTAGGACCCAAATCATCCTGTTGGTAAGCATAGATCATGTTATCCCATACTTTTAAACCAGGATTGGCGCTGAGACGCCCAAGGCTCGAACGGCCTGTGCCGTCAGCTCGAAGTTGTATTCTTCTTATAAACGCTCCAGTATTAGGATTATGAAGATCTAGTCTACCAGGATTATTGTTACTAAGAACGTTATCTCTATTCGCATAGACAAAATATTTTTCACTAATATCGGCAGAGTAATGATCTACGCTTTCAATTACTCTTATCATGAATAACTGTGATCTATTTCTACGATCATAAACTCGTATTTGAAAATCAGGTGTCGTACCATCTAAGCCATTAATTGTTTCATCTCTGTCGCTATAACAAAAGTACCTACTGCTCATTGAAACAAAAAATGTACCTGTATTATTGAAGCTATTATTGCTTGGTGATTCTACAGTAAGAGTTGCCGGTGGATTAGAAGTGGGATTTGTGCCTGCGCCCCATCTTGATGTGCTATTGATAAGATTATAAATTACATTGCCTAGAGGATTTTCATAGTAATGAATTCTCCCACCAAACGTATCACTATCATTAGTTATTCTAGGTTCAGCGACCACTAAAGAACTTCCTTCTCCTATCATGTTGTAACCAAAATTTCTTCCGAGGCCGCTGGTTCCTATTTCAGGCGAATATCGGTATCCATCATATTGGTAATCACGATCATATCGATACTTCCATACTTTAACTGCTCCCAGACCCAAAGCTCCTTCATCAGCCTGGCTGACTACTAAT
>Ga0222719_10005079_pt1 | contig 11430 bp, 8 predicted proteins | sample C33_34DmetaG_FD_165039 | JGI IMG/M metagenome (GOLD analysis project Ga0222719, IMG submission 165039) | Estuarine water microbial communities from San Francisco Bay, California, United States - C33_34D | ecosystem: Environmental > Aquatic > Marine > Unclassified | place: USA: California...
ACCATACTCATACTAATTGAATGACGACGACAAAGATTCAACTGCTCAAGCCGCGCGGTACTAGAGTCTCTAGAGATGCTACAACAATAAGGCTAGCGTTATCAAAAGATACACCTCTGATTCGTTAGCGTTAAGGTTACCATAAGATCTTTGTAAGGTATGGTCCCTATCACACAAAAATTTCTCTCGTCGTCGTTGCTGTTGTTGTCGTTGTCGTTGTGTCCCACAACCCGCAAGCCAACAAGCCAACCATGTCTCGTTCTTTTACCATTCGAGAATGTTTGTTACACTTGGAAGTGACGGATGTCAACAAGTTGGATCATTGTCAATCATTGGCCGAAGAATTTACCGTCTTGAAAGATGTGTACGTTGCCAAGATTTTAAAGGAGCATCCCGACAAGGGCGGATCTCCCGAAGACTTTCGTCAAACCCGTGCCGCCTTTTTCGTTCTTCGGGAACTCTATCAAAATCACAAGGTCAAAAATGATACCTTTACGTCCTATCTCCTCAAGACCCGACAAACTAAAAAGAAGAAAACGACCAAGACATCGTCCTCTTCTTCTTCGGAAGACGACGAAGAATCCACCTTTGCGTACTCTACCTTCTACCAGGACGACGGAGATATTCCCAGCTATGAGTACTTTCAACGGGCCGCGGAAGAAGCCGTTCCCGGATACAAGGTTGAATTGGCCAAAACTGGGGTACGTGTATTTGAGCAAGAGTGTGTATGAGTCGTATATGGTTCGATCCCGTGGTACCAGGTGTCTCAATCCTTTGTTGTGTGTGCGTGCGTGACCGACTTTTTTTAATTTATGTATGGATTCGACAGCGAAGCAAATGTGTTCCGTGTAAAGTTCAAGACGAACAGGACGGTTCCACCACCACCAAGTCCAAACGCAAAAAAGGCAAGAGATTGGGCAAGGGCAAGAAATCCAAACAGCCCACCAACCAGAACGATTCGACCGAACTGGCTGTCCCGTGTACCGACTTGGTCATGTCCAATGGTCCCTATATCGCCAAGGATACCCTTCGTGTGGGTAGTTTGGATCCAACCTCCGGTACCTATGGTCGCTGGCATCATTTGCCGTGTTGGCGTGTCCCCATGAGTGTGTGGTCGGGATTGACCCAACCCACCAAGGCCGACTGGGTATTGCACGATCTCAAGGCCATGGACGAAGTCGTCTTGACCGGATTGTACGACTTATCCGAAGAAGACTGTCAGATTGTTTGTGAACATGTGATGAATCAAAATCATTGGGCTCGTCCTTCCAAAAAGAAAGAGACCGAGATCGTTTCCAAGAAACGCAAGGCTCTTTCGGATGTCACAGTCTTGGCGGAACCCAATTCCAAAGAACCAGACGACAACGAAGAAGTCCCACCCAACAAGATTGTCAAGACCAAACAACGATTTACCATTCCCCGACCGGGAGTGGACGGGGCCATTGACGCCAATGCCTTGGATGGGAAACGATTTGTCTTGACAGGATTGTTCCCCGAAGTTGGTGGCGGTACTGGACTCAATATGGGAAAGGACAAAGTCAAGGCCATGATTGAATCGTTTGGTGGTCGTGTCACGTCAGCGGTAAGTGGCAAGACGGATTATGTGGTGGTGGGCCAAGAACCGGGAGCGACCAAAGTTGGCGCCGCACAAGATCGTGGGATCCCGTTGGTGGATGTCCGTAGTGTCCAACAAATGCTCCTCAACGAAATGCCGTTGGAACAATTAGAACAAGCCCCTCCACCGCAAATTAAATCTTATTCGGCAGGATACCAGGATAAACGCATTGACTACTACTAGATTGATCGATAGATGGATATAACCAATAATTTATATATTTTAATTTGATCGGATAGACACGACCTGGTGGCGGGAGAAAGCGTTATCAGCCGTCTTTAGATGCAGGTATTAGCTCCGTCGGGAACATCTTTCGAGCAATCGACACAAGAATTTGGTTCTGTACACGCCCCGGCTCCAATTTTAATATGATCATCAAGGAAGTTACAGCTTCCGGCACCTGTACACGCGCCGGATCCAATTCTTACGTTAGTCCCCAAATAGGTGCAGCTGTCGTTACCTGTGCACGCGTTGGGCAGAATTAAGGCTTTATCATGAAACAAGTTGCAACTGTTCGACCCTGTGCAGGCATTTTCGAACACAATCACATTCGATTGCCAAGATCTGCAACTGTCGGATCCAGAACACGAGTTTTCGTAGACATAACTGTTTTCAGATATGTTAGTGCAGCTAGAGCTTCCTTTGCACGAGCCCGTACTGGTAATATATATGACGGAGATACTGTGAGAAACATTATATGCCATTCATTAGTTTGGCGCGATTGGAATACTGCCGTACCTAATATAACTTCCTGCTCCTATACCGAAGCACGAATAAATTCCGTTGCAAGCGTCATTCTGGACGCTGGTGTCTTTCATCACGGAGCAAGTAAAACTATTTGAACAACTTCCTTCGTTAATAAGTATGTCACCTATTTCAAGAAAGGTTCGTGGTGGGTTAGACATTCAGGGTGCGCGGCATCAATAACTGCGAGGAAATCTTTCACGTACCGGTATTCCCCATACAGGCTGCATCTCCGTTGCAGGAACTAGAGAATACAGCCATGCTCTCCTATTATTGGAGGTGAGAAAAATCAGTGAGAATAAGATCCTTTCCTTCCATGGAAGATACACCTGTTACGTACCACTTCATTGTAGGAGCAGGCCTGTGGGCCATTGCACGAGTCATCTCCTAAAGAGATAAATCCAGTGTTGCCAGTGCAGGCTTGATCTCCATGACATTTGAGCGCCCAAGTCGGATCGACTGATGCTAGGAAAGAGAGTGCTAGGAAGATTACTTTCATGGTTGACTGATGGTTTTGTTTTTGATATTATGAGCACCCTCCTCTAGTAGAGTAGGACAGAGACGAGGACCTAATATTTTAGTCACTATTCAAAACACTATTCAAAAATCCTGCACGGGAGTCAATTCGCCATGTGATCCTGCACTGCGATATTTATGTAGGAATTTTGCGCGAGAAAGCACTTTCTAATCGAGTCAAGAGGTCAGATGAGTAAACGTAGTCGACCGTCCAAAAACTTTTCAGATTCTTCTACTAGGAGTACTCTCTATGGTACTTTATCTCTTGAAGTAACAGTCGATGCCCGGCGCCTTCTTCGCGCGATTGAGTCCATCTAGTCGATTCGACTTTTCTTCCTGCCTCATCATGTTTCGTGACTAATGAGTCGTGCTTTCGAGAGCGGTTTCGAAAGCACGACTTGCTTTTCAAGGCACAAAAATGCCAGTGGCCTTGTGTGTGCTCACAAATAGCTCCTTTTGTGAACAGGATTTCTGTGGAAAGCAAGTCGTGCTTTCGGTACGTAGAAACTGTTGGTGACTGAGAGTACCAACTTTCAAATATCTCCTCGTCGGTTTTGAAAATACGTGAGACGTGAGACGTGAGACCAAGATCAGTCCCTAAGTAAATATCCTACTAAAAAACCATTAGGGTAGATGTTATACACACTTTGAGATAATGTAGTATTAGTTGTCACAGAGACAGAGCATTACCCTGAGAACGGGCGCTTCCTTGCAAAAATCGTTCGAGAGTGCTAACATCATTCTTCATCTCTTGCTCTCTCTACTACTAGAGAGCTAGAGTAGAGTGTCCAAGTCGGCTTTTAACATATCTTTAGTCGTTAGTTGAGTCGCCAAGGGATAAGCAAAGAAATCTTACGATGCGAATGCTTTTGCGCAAGTATGAGTGACAACAGCAAACATGGCAAATCGCACAGCACTTGTAAGCTGCACATCCAGTTTCACCATCGGATCTTGACCGTCATTCCAGTCGACGCGGCGACAAATGCAATGAAAATGGCCCCGATAAAAGTGCGCCACAAGACGAGTTGCTTCTTGGAACGACAAGATAGTCCCAGCTCCGACAGCCACGTACAGTTTCGCCCAAAAGCTCTTTCTTACGTGACGGCAGGCTGATGAATAATATTTGCCAGCCAAAAAAGCATGTTCAGCCACGAAAACGAGGAATGCCGCCGTCAGCAAGGACCTGTAAGAAGTTTGCATGATCATGTAGTAAGCTGGAATGACCAGAGTGATGAATTCGATCCAATTTGGAAAGGCCCAAAAACACTTTTCAGGCCACTCGGAGATGCAAAGGGAGTCGCCCCAGGCCCATCCATTGATCTGGCGGTAGCAACTGTTGCCGTCGTTCCACCAGGGATGAGATGCTGTGGCGCCGGGAACACCGACGATGATAGGATCATTCAAAGATTTCTGGTACCATTGCTTGAATTGAAAGCATAAATCGATGTCTTCACCTCCACCGGTCTTCGGATACATGCTCTTAAATTGGATTGTGTGGTTGTGGCGAGACCCACGGACCATTAAGTTAGCCGTCACTCCCCAAGGCGGAAAAGTCACGTGCTTCGAGATTCCAAAGAAAAACATGATGTTGCAAGTTCGAAGCATTTTAGTCCACGTGTTTGTCGCTACTGGTAGTTCAGTGTTACCGACATAAACCTTCGAGCGAGGATAGCGCCTCAAAGCACCAAGATATGCATCCAACAAGTGCTCATCTGGAACCACATCGTCATCAATGAACAAGGCCCAATCAGCAGTAGAGTAGTGATAGCCGAAGTTCCGAGCGAAGCTCGCACCACGATTCTCTCCATAATGAAGGACATTGACGTAATAGTTCCCCTCGACGGCAAAACGCTCGGTATTGATCCTTTCTGCTAGATTCTTCACTTGTTTAACGTGGTCGTCGTCGGGGTTGTCGACAACCAGCCAAAATTTTACGTAAGCATGAATCGAGCTCTTGAGCCTAACAATCGCCTCTAAGATTTCGTCATTGTTGGTTCTATAACTTGGGACGATAACGTCGAGGCACACCCCTTTGGGAGGCCTATCCAGGTACTCCGAAAGATGGATCATATTCAAGCGGAGGATCTGCCCCTTCCAGTTGACTTCATGCTTTTTGTATCGAGCATTATCGTCGCCGCCGATGGTATTCTTCAGCTGGCAGTCCGTGGCAAATGATGAGGCACCGTATCTGCTATAGAGCTCGTACAGGTAGGGGTCTCCGCCCTGATTCACGAATTGCCTCGGAAGAATGGTGCCAAATTGTTTTATGTGCCATCTATTCACAACCGGGAAGGTTGGAAAACCCGGAAAGCTCTCATCATTCAAAGCCACGCAACCTGCCCCAAATGGCAAACTTTCTCGGCGTGATATATCGTAGAATTTGTCAACCACGGCAATTTGCCAACCAGGCTTTTCGAGGACAATATCGTCACCTAAGAGGACGACGAAATCATTATTCGCGAACTTGCCCAAATTGTTCCAAATTCGACACACCCTTCCATACATGGTCGGAGTAATGTCAACAATTTTGACAGCACAAGGAAGCATTTCAATGATGCGCTCGAATTGAGGCCGAAAGATTGGGTCATCTATGTCGATTCCCACTATACACTCTGTTTTACTAAGCAACGCAGGCAACGACGTCTTTCGCAAAGAGTCCGCGAAGCTTTGCAAGCGCGCCCAGCAAGCCCCTGAAATGTCGCATGACTGGGCACGATCACCTTTCCCGTACTGACAAGAGACAGCGAGGTCATGGAAGCGATCTGCATTAAAGCACTGGTTATTGTCACTGTGCCAGTCTTTACTCGTCACAGTGTCAGCTTGTTTTCTACGTGAACAAATGGGAAGTAGAATGGACCAACTATGTAATTTTTGCTCTTGGTGCGGCGAAAGGTCTGGCGGGAGTACATCGCCCGTCAGCTGCACTGATACCTCACTAGCAGACGATGTATTCGTTTCCTGTTGCTCTCGTGTATCTGCTGTTCTCAGAGCTACCGGCTTCGATGTCACTGTCGGGCTAAGATCTCGTTTGACTTTGAAATATTTGATATCTGTATGACGAAAGCAAAACTCCAAGTCATCATAGTTCTCAATAACACCCGACAGATCTTCGTCGGCATCAGCTTGTTTCTTTGTTTCCCGCAATTTTCTCAGAGCAATCTTATTGTCAACGCCAAGAAAGTCCCAAAGAAGAGGCAGAATCGCCTCTTCGAAGTTCTTCTCGTCAACCAGCTGCTCATAGGAGACGCGAAATGTATCTTGACCTTGCAATGATGACTTGTAACTGCGGCGAAAAGTGTCGTGGTAGTTATTCACAAAATTTTGAAACGCCGCAGGATCTACGAGAATCTTCAAATCTTTAGGATAATGGTGGGTCATGTAAAGTCCTGTCCTTTCGGCTCGCTTCATGGATACGTAGACGGCAAGCTCATCCTCGCGAAACAGAACAACTTTTTTGACTCGGGGGTCGTCCATGATCATCTTTTCGAAGACTTGATCATTTTGTGGGTCCCACCAATGATCCGGGAATGACTTGAAGCCAACAGCTTTGGTGCCATCCTTGATCCTCGCACTCCAGATATGCTCCAAAAATGCCTCAGGATAAAGATCGCGTCCCAATGGCTCCCATCGATCTCCTTCTGTGTTTCGCACCATAGAGTGATTATAATACGAAAATATATCGACTTGATTGAATAACTCATTGTGCATGATGATTTCGGGGTGATTGAAAAGAATACCACAAAGAAGATTTGAGCCAGTGCGTTTCCACGAAAGAACAACGAACCGATTGTGTTCGTATCGATGGCTCCAGTTGAACTTTCGAACCAAAGCTACAAAGCGGTCTCGAGCTTGTTTCGAGTGTGGCTTCCTCATCATTATGTAAAGGTCTGCAATACCTGTCATGATTAATCCGTTGAGATGTCGTTTGGACTTGTAAGTTCGAAAGGCGAGCCTTCGATCGACGTAGAGCTTTGTTGTTCACTTGTACACTGGAAAAATGGTTGAAGCGACTTGTCATGGATCCTTCTTGCTTAAATCCACCAAAAGCTCTACTCCAAAATTTTCAGCACCAAATACATGCTCGCAAAAGTTGGGAACTTTCCGCAGCCAATCAAAAATGGGATTAAAATTTCATTCAGATTTTCAGGGGAACCGTATCTTTAGCTCCAGCTCCGCTTCTATCCAGCGGGTTGTTCGCGAACGCACCATAATGTTCTCTTGGGTGACTCTTCGAATACCAGTCTGTAGGTTGTGTCATAGCGAAGCGTCCTTTGATATCTTCAAGTATGTTGGTACGCAGTCGTCTTGTGGCTCTCACTTCGTCGATGAGAGGCTCTGTCTTCTCAGCTCTATCCACCGTCGGCCCTTTCATATTGGAGGACTCGATCTCGCAAGGAGACGTACTTCACCCTCGCAGCTGGACCAGTCCAGTTCGAACGGATACTCCCATATCGACAATGATCACGTTCCGCGAGGACGAACTGGCAGTAACAGCCGACGAAACGAAAAAGAAGCGCAAACCGGTCCTCACGTGGGAAGACAAGTTTGCATTGTTGCGAGTCTTTAAGAAGATTCACGGTCATTGCCGTGTTCCACGTGGCTACACTGTGGGCGGATTTTGTCTTGGTGGATGGGTGGCAACGCAACGAAAGGAATATATCAAGCATCGTTTCGGTTTCGCCTCTTGCATCATGAATGAGAAGCGCGTCATAAGGCTTGAAAAAGCAGGTTTTGAGTGGAACCCGGTGTCGGAGACGAAGGCACCCCTCAAGATCTATGCCTGGACTATGCCACTTGCCTTGAGCGCTTCCGTTTAGGAAAAGGAGACGGATTCGTCCAAGTAATCGACACCAATAGTATGGTTACATTTATCAGTATTACATGACACTATGATATCTTCCTTCTTCGAGAACCCTCTATCAGCGCCAGCAGCCTCATACTGGCTCATCGCAAGCGGATTGAACGAGCATAGATAGCCCACACTGTTGGGTAAACCTATCATCCATTGTCATCGCCTCGGTGTCATGTCGCAACGACGCACCCACTGAGAAGAAATTTCCAGTTAGCGTTAGGGATCCGGACTACTTGGCCTATTAGTTTTAGAGTTAGATGTTAGATGATGGGCCGTCGAGTTTCTCTCTAGAGCTACTAGAGAGAGTAGTAGAGAGAGTAGAGCCGTGCCTGTCGCACCTTGGGATCAAGAAGATATTATCAATGCACAACCGTCTATCATTCTATCGATGCTAGAAAAATACTTAAAAGACTTTACGAGTCTACGACCATTCGTTTGCCCCCGGCGGAACGTCTTCGCTACAGCCCAGACAGGAATCCGGCTCGGTGCACGCTCCCACACCAATCGTAATATTAGACCACAGACCGACACAACTGAGTTCCCCTGTACAAGCTCCGATACCAATAGCAGTATTATCGGCCACATGGACGCAGCTATTTTCTCCTGTACAGGCGCTGGATTCAATTGTGATTCCATCTCCCAAATCGTTGCAGCTGTTCTTCCCAGAACAGGAACTTCTGTTGATCTCCACACGGATCGGTGGCATTGAGCCCGACGCCGGACCTAATCCTACTTGAGACGACTATGGATCCTGCTCGGCCAGTCCTTGCCTTACCGCGCTTACCGCGCGTGCATAGACGATACCATAGACTACACGAATCGCGCGAGGCAACTCGTGATTCGAGTCGAGGTAGTCGATTGTGCACTGACGTCGTGCCAAAAAATGAGGCCCGACCTCTTGCATGATGGTTTCCTCACTTCCATCAAGAAAAGCCGCCGACCATTGAATCATTGTTCGTCCGTTTCTTCGACAGCATCGAACAAAGTATCATCGAAGGTTCAAAGCCCGAGGTCGTGTGTCTCTTACTCTTACATTCTCGCCATTTTTGGAGTTAGCATTAGCATGACCATCTTGCGTTTCGTTGTCATGTTGTCGTCAGTGCTTGTGATTGGACGGGCCAATCTTTGTCGCGCCTTTTCGCGTCAATCGACCTTTACACGGTCTCTGCATCACTCGCCATCTAGATCCTATTCGTCCACTACCCTTTCCATGAAATTGCAGACTGCCATTGGTACGTAACCGTCAGTTCTTCGTCTCGAACCATTTCCGAATCTCACGATTCATCATCCCACGACCATCTTGTATACGCACTGTTTCGTATCTATCAATACAGTTGGACTTCCTAACGTCGGTAAATCGACGCTGTTTAATGCCTTGACGGAAACCCAAGGTGCCGAAGCCGCCAATTATCCCTTTTGTACCATTGAATCCAATGTCGGCATTGTGTGTGTTCCGGATCCCAAACTCGATGTATTGGCGGAATTGAACAAGAGTGAAAAGACAGTCCCAGCCACATTGGAATTTGTCGATGTGGCTGGATTAATCAAGGGGGCTTCCAAGGGTGAAGGTTTGGGCAATCAATTTTTGGCCAGTATTCGTCAATGCGATGCCGTCGTCCATGTCGTACGATGTTTTGAAAATGATGATGTCATTCATGTCGATGGCAGTGTCGATCCTGTCCGAGATGCCGAATTGATCAATTTGGAACTGGCATTGGCCGATTTGGCTCAAGTTGAAAAACGACTGGAACGGGTCAGAAAGGATCGCAAAGCAGATCCAGTGGAGGTAACTGCTTTGGAAAAGGTTGCCGATGTTCTCAACAAGGATGAACCAGCCCGAAATGCCGACTTGGATGAGGATGAAGAACTGGCTATCAAGTCATTAGGATTGTTGACCCGCAAGAAAATGATTTATGCCGCGAATGTGGCCGATGAAGATCTTGCGGAAGGCAATGAAATGGTCCAACGTTTGCAAAAGATTGCCGACGCGGAAGGTGCCAAGTTGGTAGTGGTATCGGCACAAGTCGAGTCGGAACTGGTCGATTTGCCCGCGGAAGATCGTGCCGATTTTTTGGAATCGCTGGGAGTGTCTTTGGAGGATACGGGACTACGGAAATTGGTCAGAGAGGCCTATGATTTGTTGGATTTGCAAACTTATTACACAAGTGGACCTACCGAATCCCGAGCTTGGACCATTCGCAAGGGATGGACCGCGCCCAAGGCAGCCGGTGTCATTCACAACGATTTCGAAAGAGGATTCATCCGTGCCGAAACAATCTCATACGAGCACTTGGTTGAGTGCGGATCAGAACTGGAAGCCAAAAGCAAGGGGCTCTTACGGAGCGAAGGCAGGGACTATGTGGTCCAAGAAGGGGATGTCATCTTGTTTCGATTCAACGTGTAATATTCTCACCAATCGAGAGTGAAATAAGGCTACTTACAAGCATTCTGTTCACTATGTAGCTGCTTGCTGTGTCGGACTCATAGCGGATTTGCTACTTTCGAATCGAGACGGGATAGCCCACAGACCCAGAGCCGGATTGCGTATGAAATAGAATTCGTCACCAGCACCATCAGTATGCCATCCAGTCTGTAGTTTGTTCACGTCGTATTTCGTTTGTATTTCGTCCCAAACCCCATAGTCAAATCCGACACCTTCAATTTCGTCTTTTGACAGGTGTCCCGGACAATAAACAATGCGAAACCGTCCTTCGGATGATCCATGAATCAAATGAGCCACCGCTGACAAGTTCTCTCGTAATTCCTGATGATCCTTCATGGCTTGTAATGTTACGGGTGTCCCTCGATATCCATATTTTCGTATCAATCCATCAACAATGCCATCTTCTCCAAACTTTTCGACACCGGGTGCCAACACATACAAGGTACCGCCATCGGCCAATGCCATGCGTGTTCGATAAATCGCTTTATTACCCAGCCACGTCGAATGAAATTCCGAAGGATCCAAATATACCACCATGGTTTCAACCGGTTTTTCCAGTAGTGTAAAATTGACTTGCAAACTCAAATCACACGCCGCTTGATAACATTGGATATCTTTACCAATATACAATCCACGGACACACAAGTCTCCCGTTGTGGTATCCGGACTGACCACTGTCAAAATATACCACAAATCAAGTTGTGGTTCTAAAAATTCCACACTAGCTTGTTGTAAAATGTCACGCAATGGATTGTCGGCTTGTCCCAATATTTGTTCCATACCATACACCGCTCCAATAAAATGACTCCAATTAATCCCATCCTTCCCACCACAACCCACCAATAAGTTTTTATTATAATTGGCCATACCCAGTACTTCATGAGGAACGACTTGACCAATAGACACGATTAATGATGGGTATTTTTGATTTGTGTTTTGTTTGGTAACCTCATGTCGTTTGTTCCATACATGTTTGTTGACTTGTGCCGGCCAGGTTTGATGGGTGACTTGTCCATGTGTCGCCTTGCTGACCATGTCGGCACTAACTTGTCCCACAGTGACCACATCGTTCCGCCAATCATGAACCAAAAACAACTCCTCGTATTTTTGCGCCAAGTCATTTCCAAACATGTTTTGAATTTCCAATCGCGTCATGGGAGCATGCGTCCCCAGGGCGGGTAAAATCGTCATGTCGGGTGTTTCCGCCGTCTTGCGTTTTTTGGCAGGGGTCTCCTCTGCAACAGGTACGTTTTGTGCTTG
>Ga0222719_10005081_pt1 | contig 11424 bp, 10 predicted proteins | sample C33_34DmetaG_FD_165039 | JGI IMG/M metagenome (GOLD analysis project Ga0222719, IMG submission 165039) | Estuarine water microbial communities from San Francisco Bay, California, United States - C33_34D | ecosystem: Environmental > Aquatic > Marine > Unclassified | place: USA: California...
TATAGCTATTATTATTAGGACCATAATATATTGTACTTTTAGACTCTGAATAAAAATTTTCATAAGTAAATGTTGTCAGTAACGAAAAATTAGAAGAAGAAAAGTTTATATGCATATTCCCACTATCAAAATCATAAGATGGAAAAGCTCTTTTTAAATCAGTGATATCTCTAAAACCCTCCTCAGGAATATTATCTAAAATATATTGAGCATCTATGTATGACATATTTTTAAACATCGATGCAAATAAGTGATCATCATTAATTTTTAATGTATTGATATTAATTGCCAATGAGTTATCTGGTAAAGCACAAAAGTTATTATCAAAGAACTCCCACCCTATAGATTTAATTGCAGGCAGACTTTTTAACTCTGCAACAGAATAAAATAACCTGCTGGCTGTATATTCTTTTGGGTTATTCAGAGGGCCTGAATAATAATAATCTTCAAGACCATATGCCCTTGGATTTGAGTCTTTATCAATCCAATCAATTATTTGATCTATAGCTTCATCTATTAAATTAAGATCAACCTCATTAAAAGCCATCAACCTCTTAAAAACGTCAATATTTTTTTCATTCGGCTTAAAATCATTTTTAACTTTCTTAACAATAGCATTGATGTTGAAGCAATTAGATGCATCAGATATTTTTCCTGTTATAACTCCTTGGTTCAATTCAAATATAAAATCATTTATAAATAGTGCATTATTATTTGCATGAACTTTGGTATTAAATCTTAATTCATTATCTATTTTTCTTAAGGCTAGAGATTCAATGTTTCTAAATATGTTTAAAGATACATTTTGGAATTCTTGGTATTGAGCTCTTTTGAATGAAACGAAATAATTATTCCCAATTAAAACCGCTACCGATGAAAGTAATAAAACTATCATCAGGACCGATATTAAGACAACTCCTTTATTCCTATAATACATAGGTTACATTTGGATCAATAATCCAGGAATATTCTTTATTATTCTTTGTGAATTCAATTTTGATTAAGATTGGGATTTTCTTTGATGTAACCAAACTAACTGGCCATGATTGATGCCATGAATTTTCATGAAAAAATGAAAAGCTCAAATTATCAATATTCTTTATTAACTCAATTTTAATGAAATCATCCTGACCATATGGATTAGATGAAAAATACTGTTTTCTAATAAGGTTATTGTCATCAAGCTCGTATTGGATTCTTTTAATTGGTGACACATCGTTAGATAAAGACTTGATATTTGAATTAAACATAAGGCTCTGCGAATTAATCTGACTTATGAAAGTACCATAGAAATTGTTACCATAAAAATCTTTTGAATTAACGTTTACTATCTGTCTTAGGTCTCGTCTAATAATGGTTGAGGCTAAATTAAGCTCTTTGATTGAGTTGAGCTGAAGAGAAGTCTCCTGCTCTGTATTTAAAGATGATTTTAGAATATTAGATGAAACTATTGCTATCATTGATAAAATAACAAGCGATATCAAAACTTCCATAATTGTAAAACCTTTATTACTCATTAACTAAGAACCCTTCAGATTTATATGAATATTGATTTGTACCTTTTTCTTTTATTAATATTTCATATTTTATAAGCTCTTCGGAATCACCTGCTTCAAAACTTTCTTGCCATCTCCATTCTTTATTACCCATTTTCATATAACCCGAGCGAGTGTTACCTAGCAAGGGCTTTTCAATTGTATGCAGTAAAGCAACTCGATTATTTGCTACCTCTTTAGAATGATAATGATCATCCAAACTAAATATAGAAAGACTTGTAGATAGAATTAAATTATAAAGAACGAGTATTGACGTACTTAAAATAACCAAAGCTACAACTATCTCAATCAAGCTGAAACCTCGTTTAATAGTTAATAATTTGTGATGTAATATTTCCATTAGAATTAATTTCAATCTTTTGAATATGATCGTTAAAGTATATGTTTATAAATCCTCCTGAACTTTCTCCAGAGGGATAAAATATTAGTAATGGTATGTTCTCATCGTAAAATTCGAAATCAATTTCTGATCCATCTGAAGATCTAAAAGTTTTTTTATAGTTCGCAAGGTTTTGCCAATTTCTTAAAAATGGATTTTCAATCTTTGAAAGAATTTGATTTTTATTATCTAGAAAATAAGAGAACTGATTCTCATTATTGGCATGCCATCCTACTATATCACCTGTGATAATACTCTCCTCAGATAAATAATTAAAAGACTTACTAAAAGTAGATTGATTTTTTGAGATAGAAACTGCTGAGCTAAAATTTAAAAAGACTAAAGAGGAAGCAATACCTATAACAACAAGAACAACAAGAATTTCAATTAAAGTGAAGCCACTTTTATAATTATTGCATCCAGTTACCGATGTCTGTGTCCTCACCAGTTCCGCCCTCCATACCATCAGCTCCTAAAGTATATAAATCAAATTTTTTAGATTTTCGAGGTGGAAATTCATAAAGATACTCTCGACCCCATGGATCTATAGGTATTGAAGAAATATAACCCTCTTCTGGAAATAGATAAGGATTTTTAAGACCGCTATTTGGAATAATAAGTGCCTCTAACCCTTGTGAAGTTGTTGGATATTGAAGTTCATTAAATTTATACATTTCTAATGCTTTTTCTGTTTGCGCCATGTCTGCCTTAATTTTTTCTAGATTAGCTCTTTGAAAAACAGGAGCAACATTAACCACAACTATAGTTCCCAAAATCCCTAGTATTACTAGTACAGCCATCAACTCTATTAAAGTAAATCCTTTTTTGTATCTTTTCATAATCTATCCTAATGAAAGTGTATTCATCTGCATTATTGGGATTAGTATAGCTAGAACAATTAACATTATAAAACCTCCCATAAAAATTATAACTAATGGTTCGAGAAGCGATAAAAATACTGATCTTTTAGAATCGATTTCATTTTTTAAGAAATCAGATGATTTGCGGAACATTTTTATTAAATTTCCAGATTTATAACCACTGGAAATTAACTGTATAAATATATTTGGAAATATTTCAGATTTATTGAGTGAAAAAATAAAATCTTTTCCTTCAACTACATCTTTTTTTGCATTCATTACAATGTGGTGAAGATACTTATTATTAAAAACCTTAGATGACTCCTCTATGGCAATATCTAAATTAGTTCCAGAATCCATTATAAGAGCCATAGTGCTTGAGAATCTTTCAATTTCAGATATTAGAATAAAATTTCCTATAAGTGGCAATGTCAAAAATTTTTTGTGCGCATGAATAAGATTATCAATGTCTGAAGTGTATTTTTTATAAGCAAAAATATTTATAGAAACCAACAATGCTATCGATATAATTATTATAAAAATATTGTTTGAAAGCCCTATTAACAACTCTGTGATTAAAGGTAGTTCTGCTCCTGCTTTTACAAACTGAGTAATTACTTGAGGTAATACAAAGGTCAATAGAGCGAATATTACAATAATAGAAAAACCTATCAAAATAATTGGATAGGTCAGTGCAGAAACCACTTTTTGTCTTATTGATGCGCTTTCCTCTAAATAATCTGCTAATTTACTAAATATAACGTCTAAATTCCCAGAAGAATCTCCGGCAGTTACTAAAGAAGAATATGTATTATTAAATACATCTGGATATTTTTTCATAGAGTGACCCAATCTTTTTCCTTGAACAACATCCTCACGTAAATTTAAAATGATACTTATTAAATCTTTATTATTTAACTGATCTGCAGTAATTTTTAAAGCATCAACAATTGATGTGCTTGCCTCTAAAAGAGTAGCTAACTGTCTAGTCATTAGAACTATATCTTTGTTTTTTATCTTTGTTCTAAATGATGATTTATTTTTTGAAAGAGAGACACTAATTGGAGTTAATTGTAAGTCTTTTATGAATTTCCTTGCTTCTCTTTCAGATGCTGCACTGAGGATACCTTTTTTCTTTGATCCATTGGTATTTATAGCTGTGTAACTATATGTTGGCATCTTCTTTTAAATTTCCAACTCTTATAAGCTCATCAGCTGAAGTAATACCATTGATTAAAAGATCAAGTGATGCTTGATCAATTGATTGATTGTCTTTAAACACATAATTGGCTATTTTGTTTTCAGATGAATTGTTATGAATCATTTCTTTCAACTCTCTATCGACTTGAATACATTCAGCAATAGCAATTCTTCCCTGATATCCAGTATTTGAACACTGTTCACATCCTTTGGAATTGGATATTTTTTGATTAGGTTTAAGATCAAACAACTTAGAAACTTCTTTGCTAGGATCTTCTAGATAGGAACAATTCAAACACAATCTTCTGACAAGTCTTTGAGATATTATTGTTCTTAAGCTAGATGCTAAGAGAAAAGATTCAATACCCATATCTCTAAGCCTGGTTATTGCTGCAATCGCACTATTTGTGTGAACTGTAGAGAGAACAAGATGTCCAGTTAAACTTGCTTGTATACCAATTTGGGCAGTTTCAATATCTCTCATTTCACCAACCATGACTACATCTGGATCTTGCCTAAGAATTGCTCTTAAGCCCTGGGCAAATGTGTATCCTGTTTTTGAATTAACTTGAGTTTGCCCTATACCTTCAAGAGTATATTCCACCGGATCTTCAACTGTAAGAATATTTTGTGAAGAGTCACTTAAATACCTTAAACCAGCATACAGAGTAGTAGTTTTTCCTGAGCCAGTAGGACCTGTAAATAATATAATTCCTTCTGGGTTTTTTAAAGAAGATTTATAGTTAGCTAAAATTTTATTTGGTAGTCCTAGGTCGTCGATATTTATTTGAGCAGATTGTTTATCTAGAAGCCTTAACACAACTCTCTCCCCATAAGATGAAGGTAAAGTGGATACTCTCACATCAACATTTTTATCACCTAAAGATAATGAAACCCTTCCGTCTTGAGGCAATCTTCTTTCAGAAATATCTAATCCAGAAATAATTTTAATTCTTGAGATTAGTACTGAAGAAATTTTACTGTCTTGTGACAAAACTTCTCTAAGAATACCGTCAACCCTAAATCTAATTATAATTTTATCTTCATATGGTTCAAAGTGAATATCAGAAGCTCTATTTTTGATAGCCTGACTAATCACACCGTTAATCAATTTAATTATTGGAGTATCATTGCTTCCACTTAAAAGATCTTCAGTAGCAGAAATAGAACCCGCAAATGATTGAAGGTCAAATTCATCCGACAATTCTTCTGATATATCGCTAGATGAATTATCAACAGTAAAGGAATTAGTTAGAAGTTCATTAAACTCATCTGCACTACATTGATTAAATTGAAAATCTTTTTTTAAAAATTTATATAATTCATGATACAGGGATGGTGAAATTTTATTTGGAGAAATTGCATTTAATCCTTCAGCATTTTTTGAAACAATAATCTGATTTTCTTTTACAAAATCGTAAGGAAGTATATTAAAGTTTTCTGTATCTTTAGATGAGCTAGACATCTTTCATTAATTTTCAGGCGAAGTTAAATCAATTAATTGTTGAGATTCACCAGTTAGTATCTGTCTAGCTTTAATATAATTATATTTATCACTAGAAGCAGATATAGCTGATTCTGAATCTGTGATTATTGTTGGTCTTAAAAAAACCATTAGATTTTTCTTAACAGTTGTAGAGGAAGACGACTGAAAAAGTTTACCTAAAATTGGTACAGACCCTAGGAGCGGCACTTTTGAAACACTGTCTTGTGTATCTTCATCAACAAGCCCTCCCAAAACAATGATTTGATTATTGTCGACGAGAGCTGTTGTCTCAATAGCACGTTTGTTGGTAATGATATCGATTCCGCTCATTGGAACGCCGGCAACACCTGAAACCTCAATTTTAATTTGAAGGACTACCGAGCTTCCCTCATTAATTTGCGGAGTAACTTCTAATTTAATGCCAACCTCTTGTCTAGAAGTAGTTCTAAAAGGATTAGCGTTATTAGTACCTAAACTCTCACCTGTGGTAATTGGAATTTCTTGACCGATTATTGATGTAGCAAGCTCATTATCCATAGCTAGTAATGATGGTGTTGAGAGAATATTTGAATTTGAATCTTGTGCAATTGCATTAATAATGCCAACAAAATTATCACTTCCTGGTGTCAAGTCACCAAAACCAGCTATTAGACCCTGAGTATTTAATAATGATGCTGAAGCATTTGTTGACATGTTGACATCAGTCTCATCGGCAACAGAACCTGCAATTGATAATAAATCTGGACCTGATCCACCAAAACGAGTAATACCAATTGGAACACTATCTTTATCAGTGCCATTAAAAATAGTTTCAATACCAAGAGAATCAGCTGCTGTTTCTGATAATTCAACAATAATTGCTTCAACTAGAACCTGAGCCCTTCTAATATCAAGCTGTGAAATAACATTTCTTATTGTTGTTAAATTTGCCTCAGCAGATGAAATAATGAGTGAGTTAGTTTTTTCATGATGGGTTATAACAGTTTTAGCTCCATCAGCATCTGGTATAAATCCGCTTGAAACAGAATTAAGGATTGCTGCAATATCTGCAGATTTAGCATATTTTAAATAAACTACGTCAATAGAATCGTCAGACTTAACATCTCTATCTAAAGATTTTAATGTTTGGTTAATATTTGCTGTTACATACTCATTTGCAGAAATAATTATTGAATTTGAGGGGCTAAATGGGATAGCTACAAATTTATTTATAGTAGGATTATTTTGGGCTTTTAACTTATCTAATATTCTAACAGCTTCAATAGAAGACAAATTAGTTAACTTTGTTATTGAAATTTTAGCTGTATTATTTTTATCTAGATCACTTATTAGTTTATTAATTCTTTCGACATTGCTAACCCTATCGACTATCAAGATAGAGTTAATTGAAGGTATGCTTGATAAGTGTGATTGTCTACCAGTAATTGGCTTTATCATTGGTAACACTTCTTCAGTTGACCTATTTATTAGAGGTATAACCAAGGTCTGATAATCGCCTGATGAAGAAATTGAAGATATATTATTATCTCTTGTAGCTTCATTCTCAGGCACAACCCTTACAAATCCACTCTCAGAAATTGCACTAAATCCATTAACTTGAATTGTTCTAAGATATACATCCCAAACCTGTTCTCTATTTAGATTAGCATTAGAGTAAATAGTGATCCTACCTTTCACCCTAGGGTCTAAGATAATCGTTTTTTTTGAGAACTGAGCAATATCTTGTGTAATTTTTTTTATATCAACATCTTCATAATTTAAAATAAAGGTTTCTTGAGATAAAACATTGTTTACGCTGCCTATTAAGAGAAAATATATTAAAAGTAATTTCTTTGTCATTTTTATTTACCTAGCTTCCTCTTTATCAATTCTATACATTTTTTGTCCATTTCGAAATACTGCTGTATTTGGAAGAACTTGGATAAGTTCAAAATTATTATCTAAAGATTCACCCAATCGAACAAGATATTCTTTATTAGCCTTTTTAACTATTACTGATGAATCATTGTCTCCCGCGCGAATACCTATTAATTTATATTCAAATTTAATTTCATTATTACTTGTAGCGACAATATTTTTATTAGGTTGATTTATAGATTGAGAAATATTAATTTCATCTAAATTAGTGATATTAATATCTTTTATAACTGGCTTATTGATAAAAGAATTAGTTATTAAAAATAAAAAATATATAACTGCGATTAAAAGCAGTGCAAAAAACAGTCTTTTTATAAGTAAATAGTTATTCATGTAGTAAGTTTATTTATTGTAGCTGATAAACCACAAGTTTAATGAAAAACTAATTGATAATTAAATAGAAAGAATCACCTTAAGAGATAAGTAAAAAGGCTATTTTTTAATTTACTTTAAGCCAGATATTTCCATAACTTTAGTAAGTCTTCCAACTTTCATAAAAGAATGAAATTTATCCCAAATACTTTTAATCATATTTACTCCATTATTTCAAAAATGAAACATTTATGTGACATTTGTGTGACATATTAGCCTAAACAGCAATCCAAGTAAAGTTGAGATACTTTATTTTTTATATATAGGAAGAGTAAACCAGAAAATTGAGCCGCCTTCTGATCTATTAGAGACACCCACTTCACCATTAAGACTATTTATAAGATTTTTAACAATTGCTAAACCCAATCCGCTACCCTTATTTTCAGAAGCTCTTGCCGAAGCAGTTCTATAAAACCTATCAAAAATATATTCTTGATCAATTTCTGAAATACCAGCCCCTTCGTCGGCAATATTTATTTTTATATGGTAATTATTTGTAATAGTCGAAATCTCAATTACTGAGCCCTTTGGTGAGTATTTAAAAGCATTATCTATCAAGTTATTCATTACTCTTTCAAGTGCCTGCATATCAGCCATGATATTTTTTTTATGCTTAGGCTTATAATCAATATAAATATCTTTTTTCTTCATGACACTCTTCATTGAATCAATAAAAGATTTAATAAAATTATCTAAATTAACTTCAACAATATTTAGCTTTAAATCACCATAATCAATTCTGGATAAATCAATTAAATCAGAAACCATAGATGTAAGTCTCTCTGCGTTATGTAATATAGCCTTAGAAAAAATTTTTGCTTCTTTTTTATCTTCTAATGCTCCATCTAGCAGGGTTTCTGAGTTTGCTCTAATAACACTTACAGGTGTTCTAAGTTCATGAGATAAATTTGAAATAAAATCTCTTCTCATGGAGTTTAATTGTCTTAATTGAGTTATATCATGAAGAACCAAAATAAATTGACCTGTTGTTTTAGATTGGTTCATTGAACCAAGGACCCACTTTGTAGTTCTTCTGTTTATTTCAATTTCAAATTCAATGTCTGCTCTTTTTTTATTTTTAACTCTTTTAAATAAATAATTAAGAGCTGGTATGTCAAATTCCTTTATATTCTTATCTAAAAGATTCTCAGTATTCAAAATTACCGAAGCTTGTTCATTTGTAAATACAACCTTGCCCTTCTTATTTGTAACAATAATGCCCTCGCCTAAATCATCAAGAACCAAACCAAACTGATCTCTTTGTTTTGCAATTATTTTTATTTGATTTTTTAAATCCTCTGATAATTGACTAATGGACCTTGCAACTGTTCCAAATTCATCATCTCTTTGTGTTGGTAAGGCATCCAAGGCATCTATGTCATCTGATATTGTTTTACCTTTTGATATATTAGAAGCTACATTTGCTAATTCTTGAATATTTGAATATAAGTAATTTGCAGAAACACCGCTAGCAATTGCAGATACAATAAAAACAACAACAAATAAAAGTAGTACAGATAAACCTAGAGTATCAGTAATATTATCTATATAAGTAATTGGGACAGATATTCTAATAATGTTGGGATATACATCTTCATTATCTTGAATCGCAAAATATAAAAGCTCCTGGTTTAAAGTGCTGCTATATCTTGATGACCAACCTGTTCCATTCTTTAATGCATCTATTACTTCAGACCTGTTTCCATGATTATCAATAATGCTAATTTCATCAAAATCTAATTCTGAATCTCCAATAACTTGACCGTCATTTTTTATAAAAGTAACTCTAGAATTTAAAGCACTTCCAAGTTCGTTTGCAAAAAGGTCAGCAGCATTAATGTCATCAAACCTAGTCAAACTTCCTACCGATATGGTTAATAGATTTGCCTTTTTTTCAAGCTCATTTATGGTTTGTTGTTTAAAGGTATTATTAAGATCTCTTTCAGCAACTACATAAGTTATCGCAATACTTATAGTAAGCAATACAAATACAATAAAAAAAATTCGGGATCTTATTCCCATTTAATTACTCTGGAGTTCTAGTAAATTTATAACCAACACCACGAATTGTCTGGACGTATTTACCCATATCACCAAGTTTTTCTCTTAACCTTTTAATATGAGTATCTACTGTTCTTGTAGTTACATCAGAGCTATAACCCCAAACATCTGAAAGCAACTGATCTCTTGATTGAACTCTACCTCTTCTATCAACCAATTGACGTAATAACTTAAATTCTAAGGCAGTTAAGTTAACCTGTTCATCATTAACAAATACTTCATGAGAATCAACATCAATTTTTAATTCTCCAAATTGCCTTTGAACTTCGATATTATCGGACTTTCTTTCACCACGCTTTAAAACAGCTTTTACTCGAAGAATAAGTTCTCTAACACTAAATGGCTTTGTGACGTAATCATCTGCTCCCAACTCAAAACCAACAACTTTATCAACTTCATCGTCTTTTGCTGTTAGGATTATTACAGGCATAGAAGATGAGGATTTATCTTGTTTAAGCTCTCGACATAAATCTAAGCCAGAACCATCTGGTAGCATTAAATCAAGCAACAATAATGTAAAAGAAGCTGATTCCAGCTTTTGTCTACCTTCAGACAATGAAGAGGCACAAGTAACATCATAACCCTCTCTACTAATATTATATTCAAGGGTTTTTCTTATATCAGGCTCATCCTCTATTATTAAAATCTTTTGAGACATATTCTCTTATTAAGTTATTCCTAAATATTTATACTCTTTTTTTTAAAAAGATAAAGTATTTTTAACTATTTTTATCTCTTCTTAATTACTAATAAATAATTCTCTTAATGAAGGTTTATCAAATTTACCTGAGCCCACTCTTGGTAGATTGGTTTTCATGAACTGAATATTCACAGGTATCTTAAAAGCTGCAAGCCTTGATGATAAAAATGATTGAAGCTCATCAATAGTAAGCTTTGATTCTTCTCTTAAATATATAGCAGCGCATAGAATTTCACCTAGCCTTTCATCAGGGATTCCAAATACGCAAGCTTCAAGAATATCATCATTTTGGTATATTGCGCCTTCTACTTCTGGGCAGGCAATGTTTTCACCACCCCGTATAACAATGTCTTTAACTCTGTCTAAAATATATAGAAATGGGCCCTCAAATTTACCAAGGTCGCCTGATCTAAACCAACCCTCATCATTCATACACTCTTTCGTTGCTTCAGGATTTTTCCAATAACCAATCATATTACCAAGCGATTTAATTGCTACTTCGCCAACACTTCCCAAGGGTAACTCATTCCAATCTTCATCAACAATTTTAATTTCAGTAACTGGTGGAACAACCCTCCCAGTTGAATCAGGATGATTAACATATTCATCACCACCACCTAAGGCACCCAATGCATTAGTTTCAGATAAGCCATAACCAATAGCGGGCCTTGCTTCAAACTCAGCATCTAACTGTTTTACATGCTCAGCAGGTCTTGGGGCACCACCAGCACCCAAAGTTTTTAAAGAAGATAGATCATAATTTAATCTTTCAGGATGGTTAAGCAATTCCCAAGTCTGTGTAGGAACTCCAGTTATATCAGTTACTTTTTCTTGCTCAATTAACTTTAGAGCTAACCCAGCATCCCATTTTTTCATCATAACTATTTTTCTTC
>Ga0222719_10005082_pt1 | contig 11422 bp, 25 predicted proteins | sample C33_34DmetaG_FD_165039 | JGI IMG/M metagenome (GOLD analysis project Ga0222719, IMG submission 165039) | Estuarine water microbial communities from San Francisco Bay, California, United States - C33_34D | ecosystem: Environmental > Aquatic > Marine > Unclassified | place: USA: California...
ACTTTTTTTACTAAACTGCAAATAACCTACAACATCCTGGTGTATAGTATTGTCAACAGCCCAGTCAAACCAGTCATTAAAATCTACAGCCATTTCTAAGTGTACAAAACGGTTAGCCAATGGTGCCGGCATTCTGTATGTAACACCTTTGTCTGCATCTCTATTACCTGCGGCAATCATATGCACATTGTCAGGTAATTCGTATGTTCCAACTTTACGATTTAGAATTAACTGGTAGGCGGCAGCCTGTACAGCAGGAGCAGCCGAATTCATTTCATCTAACAGCAATACAATAGTATCATATTTTGCCGCAGTTTCTTCATCGGGTAGTTCAGCTGGAGGTGCCCAAACCATTTTGTTTGCATTTGAATCAAAGTATGGAATACCTTTAATATCGGTAGGTTCCCATAAACTTAGTCTGATATCAATCAGCAAACTGTTTTTATAAGAATCGGTAATCTGTCTTACGATTTCTGATTTACCAATTCCAGGTGCGCCCCATAAAAATACAGGACGTTTCTTTTTAATAGCATGATTAATGCTATTGGTAATATTTTTTGGCGTTATTTGCCTTGTGAATGTGTCTTCCATATTGTACTCCTTAAATGTAATTAGTGCCTAATTTCTAACTATGCATATAGTATAGCATCATTAGCTCAGAAGTCAACTGATTTTGATATTATAGTACAATATTGTTTGTTGTAGGTTACTCAATTTCTTGCCTAGATAAGGCTTTGGTAATTCCGTATTTTCTTACATCTCCAGAAAAAAGATGTAGTTCGAGTGCCTTCTTTTCGTTCAGAACACTTATACCTACTCTGCTTACATAGTACGGGCAATCAATGAATTGATCTAACCATATAAGAACATTTGTTGTAAAATTAAAGTCTGGCGGAAAAGGTACTTCGTAAGTTTGTATCTCTAAATCTTCAACTACAAGCCTAAAACCCTCATCAGTAAGTCTTAGTCCACCGGTATCTTTTGAACGTGTATTTTGCCACCACAGTGGCATATATTCTTTTATAGCAAGTTCGTTAATTGATTTGCCAGATTGACGTAAAAAAACTTTTGTATAAGTTTCTTTCCAACTCATGTTATTTTATGATTTTACCAGTAGAAAGCTCGTAAACTTCAAAGTCTTCGCAATTAAACATCTGGTTGAGTTTTTTGGCTAGATTAATGGCATGACCAGGGTTGGAAAACGATACTTTTTTATATTTAGGTCCAGGATAACTTGTTAACACATTTGATGATTTTAAATTAAATGGTTTTCCTTGATAAAACACAGCCCAGATTGCTTCTGCTTCTAAAATTTGCTCTGCTTTATAAGTTTTTTTATTAACGTATTCCAGTAATACTTTTGGTTTAGGTCTGCTCATAATATGCGTCCTTTAATAATATACGCATATATTTATCTCTTTTTTATCTATTATTTCTCTTTTTAAAGTAGACTCTAACGCAATATTTTCTTGTAACTGCAATCCAAAACAAAATAATAGTATTACTAACTGATACTCCTAAAGGACCAAACAAAAATACAGTCATAGTCAAATAATTGATTATAAAAATTAATGGGAAGTTAATCAGAGTGGCAAGTATAGTGTCTGCAATCGATTCTTTTAAAGCCGTTTTATCTATGTTCACCACTTGCCTTGGTCAACATTAACTTCAATAATTTCGTTGTCTCCTCGAGCAGTTGCCGTTAACAATTCTTCTAAATTACCATTAAGTCGTGCCATAACTAACCCTAATGTAAAGGCAAGATTCTTTGCTTGTGTTATGTCTAATTTTACTTCTTTTGCTCTTGCCGCATCGGCATTTTTTGTTTGTTGAATAAACAACTGAATAGCAGAAGTATTTAATGGTTCATTTTGCATTGACACGTGACAACTCCTGGCGCATTTCTAAATCTGTTTTAAAAGGTCCGTTTGTTTTATACCTTTCTACAGTAATAAGTTTGGGACAAAACGACTTTACCCATCCTTTATCAAACTTAATTACATAGTATCCAGCACAATATAAACTTTTAGATTTTGTACTTTTTGTAAATAACGGCAGTTTTCTTCTTACATCATACAATTCATTATAAGGATTACAACTAGTAGGAAATCCATATACTTCTTTTGTAGGATCAGGCTCTTGAACATCAACAGAACTAAATTCTATATCAAAATCAAAATGCTGATTTAGTTTTCCAAGATCACTAAAGACTGTTGTACCGTTATTAGTACTAAACAAAAAGGTTTCATCGTTTGCTGATAATGTGCCTAATCGTTGACCTTTTTCTTCTATAATCCAAAATTTATCTTTTAACACAGTTTTTGCTTTGATTTTTTTCATACTATATAATCTTCTCTAGTTTTGTCAGCAGTGTGTATTTTGCCACTTTTAGTTTTATATGGCTTATTACTAATACCTTTAGTGCCGCCTGTAGTGTTCACAAGGTCAACAAGAAAACTAAACAATGCTATTGTTAGTGGAATTATTATTGCTACTAAAATTACCCCGTCCATTATTTCTCTCTTATGTTATATATTTTGCATTAAGAGGTTCAGCAAAGTGCTGAGCATTGTCTGCAACTCGTTGCATATCCCATAATGCACAAAACTTCATTAGTTTTACACCTACTTGCTGTACTTCTTTAGTAACAGCATTTTCCTGTATAGTTTCTACAATCATTTCTTTTACTTCAGTAGGCTGTGCAGTTAAATCACAAAGTATAACATTTCTACTGTAATCATCTAGTACACGATGTTCAACACCTTCATGATCTACCCAACGCTGTAGCATCATGTTATTCCAGTTGTAGCCTTTTGTTTCTTTGTCTTCAAACGCTTCTATAAGACCTACTTTGTTCTTAGTGCCTTTTTTACGAACACCTGGATATGCACTAAACACGTTGTCACTAGTGTCGCCACGCATACACTTTTCAAACAACATAAATGCAGGGTTAGGTGCTTCTTTAGGCAGTTTAGTTTTCTTATCAATAACAGACTTGCCTTTGTCGTCAAAGTAGCCTTCGTGTGTAATAGTGGTATTGCTAACACCATTGTACTGTTTTACATTAGGTGCAATTAGTTGTGCAAAGTCACCGTCAGTACTAATAATAACATGATTGTCATTAGGGTGTGCTTGTACCCAACCTGCAATAAGATCATCTGCTTCTAGTTGCGGATGCCTCATAACTGTGCAGTTAGTCTTGTTAGTTACAAAGTTTTTAAACTCATCAAAGATTTCCCAAAAGGCTTTATCTTCTTCTTGTTCTTTTTCAGTAAGGGCATCACGAGCCACTTGTCTGTTTCGCTTGTAAGGCTCATAGTAGTCTTTACGCCAGCTACGACCTTCTAAACAAAATACAACATGATCTGCATCGAAGTCTTGCCATGCCTTTTTAATAGAGTTAAATGTAATGTGCAATGCCATGCCAACTTTTGTGTCAACATCGCCACGTACAACGTGTCTAGCACGGAAAAAAGTATTTGCTGTATCTACAAGAATATATGTTTTCATACTACTAGTTTACACTCATTTGCTGATTTGTCAAGTTAAGATACTTCCGATTTATCTTGATCTATAGGATTGATATTTATATATCCAGTTCTTATGTCAGCTGATCCGTCATCTGCAAGCATTTGGCTAACAATATCTCTAAACCATCTGTCAACAATTTGTTCATCAGGGTCACCGTCAAATCCATAACCTGACCTTTTCAGTTCTAAAATAAATTCTTCGTTCCAGTCTAACTCAAAGAAACCGTTTTTTATATTCTCAGGATTTACATGAGTATCGATTACTTCAACGTAAGGTTCGCCTTTTTTAGTAGCAAGTTCTTTCGGAGTAAGATTTGGAAAGTTTTCTTTAGTAACTTCTTTTTTCTTAAACGGGTTTAATTTATCTAGCATATCTTTCACATATATCTCCTAATTTTATTAACAATATTTTCATTAAGTTCCCCAGGCGTTTCCGAAGATGTCAACGTGGAGCCTTGGGGTGTATCTCCATCCTCTTTCCATTGCGAGCTCTGCGACTTGTTTGACGTTGGTTTGATACTCGTCTGAGTGACCGCCAAGCGGCATGACGTATACAGGGACTTCAATGCCCGCCTTGCGATATTCCACAACGGCACGAGACACTTCGTCCACATCAACTGCATCAGCGACCACAAATTTAAAGTAAAGATCACTGTTAGGAATATCATAATAAGACCTAGCAATTTCAGGCTTGATAGTATCATCCCAAATCTCACCTGATACTGAAAGTTTTGGTGAGCAACTCCAAGTAACTCGAAGTCTGTCTTGAGACTCGATATAGTCCTTAAACTCCGGTCTAAGTTTCTGAGTAGTATTTGTTTCAAATGTAACATTTTTTAAGTCCTTCATTTTAGGGTGGTTTAATAATTCAACATACAGTTTCTGCCAACCTAGTAAAGGTTCTCCCCCTGTAAATATTAAGTGGACATCTTGACCGTTTTCCATTGTCCACTTGCCTTCAGGTGTCAAACTTAGCAAATGTTCTACAACTTCGTCTACGGTTTTATCCATCATAAACTTTTTAAATTCAGGATAGATACTTGCATAAGTATCACAGCCTGTATGTACAATTGGCAAATCCTCAAACGTTTCAACTGTGTCTATTATATTATCATCTAACAGTTTTTTAACGTCCGGGTTGTATTTAGTGCCTTCTTTACGTACATATGAACCTCTTTCATAACCAAAGTTCATACAGCGAAAGTTACAACCAAAGGTACGTAAGAATACACTAGGTACTCCTACAAATTTACCTTCGCCTTGCACTGAATAAAATGCTTCGGAATATCTTAACTTCATTACAGTTCCTCCGCTATTCCTAGCAGTTCTGCTACTATCAACAAAGTGCCTGCTACAATTAAATCACCGAACATGAGGAATACACCTGCTCCGATTCGTATAGCACTTTTTACCATGCTGATATAAAAATGTTTTTTGCTTGGGTCTTTAGGTTCTATACTCATCGTGGCGCAAACTCCTGTTGTAGTTTAATGTTATCAAAAAACTCTTTCTTAGTACCAGGGTCGTTGTAAAACGCACCTTTTAATACACTTGTTTGTGTAAGTGAACTATGCGCCATAATGCCTCTGTTCTCACAACATCCGTGTGTTGCTTGAATGTATACACCTACATTTTTACTGCCTGTTGCGTTCATAATTTCTCTAGCAATATCATTACACAGTTCTTCTTGTAACGTACCGCGTCTAGCACACCATTGAGCAATTCTTGTGTATTTGCTCAAACCAATTAGTGTGTCGGCAGCAATAATACCAATATATGCTACACCACTTACAGGCTGATGATGATGTGAACACACACTCTTTAATTCAGAACGCACAACTAACATACCTTCATAGCTATCTTCTACTTCGTTCGGAAACGCAGTAGCATTAGGCTTATGATCATAACGTCCTGCTAATAGTTCGTTGTAATACATTTTTGCTAGACGTCTAGCAGTATCTTTAGAATTAGGATCAGTGTGTCGATCAATGATTAGCGTATCTAAAACAGTTTCAAATGCTTCAGTTGCTTCTTCAATAAGTTGTTCTTTTTCGCCACTTTGAATAAGGCGGCTAATGTTATCTCCAGCCCAATACCGCTTGTCTGCGGCCACACATCGCTGAATAATTTCCTCATATTTTTTCATAAGTTTTCTCCGAGTTATAGACGAGGATGTCTACTATACTAATAGTATATAGGTTATTTAGGTTTTTGTCAAGATTTTTTATCACGAAACGGATAATACTTCTGCTGTAGAAACATCATCATATCCACCACCTACAGGGTGATATTTTCTTGTAGTTGTGATAATTCTAATATTACCGTTTTCTTGTACTTCGTATGAAGTAAATTCTTGCTTTAGCAGGCCTTCTCTAGGCTGTTCAAAAATCATATCGTTTTCATAGTCTGATACAATTCGAGCAGATTTTTTATAGGTTGCTGAAGGGATTTTGTCTTTTAAGTTTGCCATTAAGTTCTCCTGATTGTTATACTAGTATAACTTATTTAGGTTTTTATGTCAAGACTTAAATTAAAAAACTTGCCATTATTATCAGCGAAGAAACTGTAATTAAGAAAACTAGTCCTAGTGTAATTGCTGTAATAAGAATATTAAAAAGAGAAGGATTAAACTTTTCTTGTTCACCTAAGCCAAATAGCAGTTTGCCTACTGCTTTAAAAGAAAAGCCCATTAAGTTTAAAAACGACTAACATCATGCCAAATACTACTATTTGAACTACAGCTGGTACAACAACAAACATTTTCATTGCGTCAAAGTTTCCGGTCATAAAAAAGTCTTCCCCGTTTTGCCAGTTGTGGACTTCTTCGGGTGTTGCCTCTACATAGTTTTTAGTTTCGTTTGTCATTTTCTGCTTTTGCATTTTGCAGAGCCGCGTTAACATTGTCTGCGTTGTAGATTGCCATTTTGATATCGATCATTGGAGCCCTAGTAAGGTATAACCAACTAATAAATATACCAGCAACCGATAAAAAAATAATTTCCATTATGTGTTTACTCCGTACAATGAAGCAAAGAAAATAACCGTAAGACCAACGACCTCAAGACGTTCTCTAAGATCATTGAGATTAAAGTTTTTAAATTTGTTCATTTAAGTTGATATAAGATTTAATTATAATATAATATAACATTAAATTATATTTGTCAACCATATTTATCAATCAACTTAAAAAAAGTGCTGTTTACGAATTTAATGCTCTTCGAGCAAGTTCTTTTTGTACTTTAACTTTTATTTTAGGTTTAGCATTACTGCTAGTTAGGTATTCTTCTAGTTCGTTTAACGGAATTGATTTTATATAAAAATGCTGAGTAACATTTTTTCCTGTATTTCTGTCCTTAACAGTTTGGCTTGGTTTAAACTTTGTTGGCATTATTGTGGTCCTCCGTTGTGTCCGATCATAGAATCTTTTTTAGACTCCCAATCTTCTATTGCTTTTTTAATTGAATCTTCTGCTAATACAGAGCAGTGTAATTTGATTGGAGGTAATTCTAACGATTCGGCAATATCTTTGTCTTTGATAAGTTTTGCTTCTTCTATTGTTTTGCCCTTTAACATTTCAACAAACATAGTTGAACTTGCTATAGCACTACCACAGCCATATGTTTTAAATTTTACATCTACAATTTTTTCATCATCATCTAGTTTTAATTGTAATTTCATAACATCACCACAAGCAGGTGCACCGGTCATTCCAGTTGCTACTCTAGGATCATTTGGATCGAATCTGCCGACGCTGAACTCAGCAGGATTGTTTAGAACGCCTTCGAAGCGTTCTACTACTTTTTTTGAATATGCCATATTATTATTTTATTGCGAAGTACTTCTTCAGTATTTCTAGTTTTTCATCTGCATCGGCTAGTTTGCCTAGCTCTTGCTCCATTGCTTCCATTATGTCCGGGTGTTCGCCAATACCTACAGGATTCTTCAGGTATACATCAAGATTTGCTCTGTGATATGCAACTTTTCCTTGCATATGTTGCTTTAGTGCGTCGAGTAATATATTATCCGCCATTACTTTTCCTTTTTATAATTTCCTTTTTCTGGGATTACATTTCTAACCCCGCCGGTTGGATCTTCACAGTCCCCATCTCTTCTAAATATTAAATGTACATGGGGATACATTACTGTTTGTCCTGCCGATACACCTATATTTATGCCAATATTATAGCCTGTTATATCGTTGCGATCAGAATCTATATTCTGTTGCCCCATCATTACAGCATAATTAACACACCTTATGATTGCATCTTGGTGATTAACTTTAGGTACAACTAGGGTATGACCTTCTGTAACTGGATAAGCATCTTTAAATACTGTAAACTCCTTAGTTACTAATTCTATATCACTCCAGGGTGCTCTACCTTCTTCTTGTGCTAATTTTAATGTATCAAGTTTCATTTTCTAACTCCACTATACGAGCTTTGTCGTACTTTAATGCTTCTACTTCTGCTTTAGTTTTATTTTCAAAAGTAACTAACACTCTATTTTTTGTATCAGTTTCGCTTACTGGATTGGTGACCCACATCCATTCATCCATAATGTAAACCTGAACAGCAAATCTATTCATATTTTCCTACAGTTTCCCAGGGGTAAACTAACCAAACATCTTCCTCTGCTTTATTAACTTCGTTTGTGCTATAGTCTACTGTAAAATCGCTAGATAGATTATCTGTTAATACAGCAAACCGTACATTCTGTCCCCAAACAGTTTTCCATGATGTTTCATCGGGCAAACAACTATTTTCCCAGTCTTGTACAATCCAATTAAGTGTTCTACCTGTATCATTAATATCGTCTACAATTAATATGTTCTTACGTTTGCTAACGTCCCAACGACTTTTATATTTCTCCCTATCCTCTTCTTCTACATAACCAAATGCGTCACTAGACATCCAACAATTGGTTTCGCATTCTTCATCGTCTCTAAAACTAACCTTGAGTGCTTCACATCTTACATCTAACATATTAGATATAATAGTAGCAGGAACATTACCGCCCCTAGTAAGGCCTACAATATAATCAGGACGCCAATTATCTTTATACATTTGTAAAACAATGTTGGTACACATAGTTTCTACGTCCTGCCAGGAATATGTTTTCTTTTTAGTCATTTTTAAATTTTAACCTCTTTTGATTTTGCTCACCACTTTCTACAAAATGCCATGCCGCTGTAAACCTATGCATATGTGTAAATGGGGTAGCCGCATGAAGCACATTGCCTTTAAACATCACTATCCTACCTGGAATAGGTGCTATACTTAATATTATAGGATATTCTTGGCTGTTTGTCAAGATATCTTTTGAATCTTTTACATCTTCATGTCTTAGTAAAAACTTCGTTTCGCCTTGCTGTTCAATGTGCCAATCAGTATTAGCATAAAACATAACAGTGTAACTGTTTTGTGTTTGGTTGTCGTAGTGATATTTTGCAAATTCGTTCTTAGCAAAAAGATTTACGTGATGTCTTGCTTCATAAAAGCCGTCAAGTTCGGGAATGTTAGTTTCCATAAACTGCCAGCATTTTTTATAAAAGTCTTTATTAGATAGATCTATGTTAGTTAAACCATTAGACGTTGAAAGACCTGTGGGAATACTGTCGTTTACATCATCGCTCATGCCCCACAGATAATTTAAGTATCGAATTTCAACACACATTTTTTCGATATCTTCAACAGAAAATACTTCGTCGTATGTTTTAATTAAACTGTTAAAGTATTCTGTTGTTACCATTTATGATTGATATTTTTCTTTTAAATATTGTTCGTGTTGTACCCATTCGCCTTTGCGGATAAACCCCCATTCTCTTAATTTGGGCCCTGGAATAAAAAGAGTCCAAGTATCAACGCCAGGTTCCAACTCAATACGGTGTAGGCTGCGACTGCCTGCAAAGCGTATCGTACCTCTGGACCTCCAGTGCTTGCCAGTCGGCGTGTGCTCGTGATAGCCACCTTTAAGGATAATAGTGCAATAAGGCCAAGGATGATCATGTAAATCATCTAAATCTCCTTTGTGAAAGTTATGTAAAAATATATTAAAAGGAAACCACTTGCGTTCTTTTAAAAACAAGTAGTACCGTGTTAAGTAAGGTTCGTCACACAGACGATCCATAATAATTCTTTTTCGTCCCATACGTTCTAACAACTTAAGAATCATCTTGTTGTTTACCTTTGTAATCTTGCTCAACCATCTTGTAAATTGTTTTAAAATTTTCATATGCTTTTTCTAGTGCAGGATACTCTTCACACATATTTTCTATTTCTCTTACAGTTGGAAGGTAGTCCTGAAATATGTTAACACCCCAATTATATGTGTAAGAATTATCCGTACTAACTACAAGATCATCAAATTTGAGATTGTCACTATCACTAATTGTAATGGTATCAGGCAGTTTATAATCTGGTCCTAACTCGATAGATACTATATCAACATTATTAACCTTGCCGTCTTCAAAGACTTCAACACCGGCTATGTTCTCTGACCAATACTTATCGTAGTCTGTCATATATTGCCTTCCCATTAAAGAAATTGTTTTGTAACAATTTTTTCTGCTTATCAAGAGCAGGCAAATATGATTCATAATTTTCCATGTAGTTTATAATATAATCTACAAGATCATTTTTATGAGTTAAATAACTTTCAAAACTTTCAGTCCATTTGCTTGGGTACTTAAACTCAGGCAATGCCATTTCACTGTAACTAAGTCTATCAGGCATCATTGGGATTGATTGCACTAATGCACCTTCGTACCAACTAATGCCGAGTGTTTCTTGTAGGTTAGCACTAAACACTAGTTTTGCTTCGCCTAACAAGTTATGGTACTCGTTTTTTGTTAACTCACGCTCTTGGCACACTACAAACTCGTATTGTGTAAGAGTTTCCTTTAAATCATAAAAAATATCTACTTGTTTTTCAGGAGCAACACGATGTGGAAACAGTATAAGATTACGTTTCTCCATCCCGGTATACTGATGTAAACTGTTTGCTAGGTATTCCATAGGCCAACCTACTCGATGTATTTTACTAGCATCAATGTCCGGAAATGCTTCGACAAACATATCAATATGAAACTCTGTAGCAAAAAAGTTATCATCATAAGTTTCAAACATACTGCGTTCGGCGTATCTAACCCAAGGTTTATCGCCTATCAGTCTACCTAAGAAATCAGCAGGATCATAAGAGCCAGCGTGCCAAAGACCGCCAATTCTAATGTCCACGCCCAAAAGTTCAGCCATGTAACGCAACTGTAGTACAGTCGGGTTCCAAGCATCTGTATATAGGAAATAATCTCCATTTTTTACTTTTCCTTCACAAAACATTTCGCCAATTAGTTGTAATTGACTACTTTTGTATACGTTAGTACCACCAAAGTTAAGGAATGCCCCAGGTGTTGTTGCCTGGGGTGCATCCCCTCCGCTAATAACATTAACAGGTCCATTAGTAGATTTTAACAATTGCTTAGGAAGGTATTCTTTCCACTGTTTAGTGTACCTTGTATCAACTGCTTCAATGTCTACTATGTGAATAGTCATCTATTCGCTCCTGGATTTGTTGTTCCTTTTAAATTTTCTATACTGCCTCCAGACATAGGATCGATCATTGTATAGATCAGCTTCGTCAAAAGGTTTGCCTTCAAAGCGACACCAGTTTCGAAACTTTTCCAAGTCGTTGAAAATCTGCCTAACAGGCGGAAATTGCTGAGCCATTGTTTTATATTCCTTCTAGTCATCGGATAATAAATTGTTGAAAACTTCTTGTAGATCCTCACTTGGTCCATCGAAGTTTGGTTCGTCCTCATTATGGAGGAGGTACTCCATTTCGCAACCGTTTTCGTTATCTTCGGCTACAGAAATTTTTATGTAACGACCTGGATATTT
>Ga0222719_10005085_pt1 | contig 11415 bp, 6 predicted proteins | sample C33_34DmetaG_FD_165039 | JGI IMG/M metagenome (GOLD analysis project Ga0222719, IMG submission 165039) | Estuarine water microbial communities from San Francisco Bay, California, United States - C33_34D | ecosystem: Environmental > Aquatic > Marine > Unclassified | place: USA: California...
CATTCGGTAAAGGATGGGAGCGTAGAATTGAAGAGACTCGTGCTAAGGCTATGGAGTTAATCTAAAATGTTTAATCAAGACCAAATGGGACGCATAGCTAGTAAGCTAGGTTATCAAGGTCCAATGCACAAGTTCAATGAGTTCTTGGCGAGTAATCCCGGTGCTCAGAGTGCGTTTTCTGGTCTTGAGAACAAAGCTAAGATGATGAAGATGAATGCTGGTGGCTACGTTAAGAAGCTACAGGAAGGTGGCGTAGTACAAACATCTGAAGGTGTTGGTGCTCCTACTGTAGGTCAAGCTGTACCACAGATGACACCTTTCGGTCCTAAGCTAGATGCAACAGGTCAACCTATCCAAGAACAAGTATTAGATGCAGATGGTAATCCAGTTACTGATGAATCTGGTAATCTTGTTATGCAGACTCAGTATCCATCTATTCCTGAGTATTCAGCTACTCAAATGTTTCAGCCGGGATTACCGCCGGGTGCTCAACAGTTAGCACAAGGTGTTCAATTCGGTACGCAACAAGCTATCTCACCTGCCGGTACACAAGTTGGTACAGCACCGACTGTAGCGACACCAACTACTGCTACTACAGCACAAGCACAAGCTCCTGTCACACCGACTGCGCAACAATATCAAGCAATGTTAGCATCTGGTCAAGTACCTGCTACAGCTCCTGCAGTAGGCACTGTGTCAGCTCCAATGGAAGCGCAGACAACTGTACCTACATCAACTGAAGTTGCTAACCAACAAGCGGCACAGATTGATCAAGCAGTACGTGTGCAAGCACCAGATGCTCGTCAGTTATCTGCTGAAGAGTTAGTTGCCGCACCTGCCGATGCGCAGTTTGCCGCACAGTTTGCTGAAGAAGTGCAAGCGGCACAGGGACAGCCAAGTGAAGAAGCTACTGTCCGTGGTCAGTTAACTAACCTGATGGCTGAGTTTGAGGGTGGTGAAACGCCTCCATGGGCGGCTGGAGCTATGCGCAATGCAACTGCGATTATGGCTCAGCGTGGCTTAGGTGCATCTTCAATGGCTGGTCAGGCTATCATTCAAGCGGCTATGGAATCTGCTTTACCTATCGCTCAGGCTGATGCACAGACTATGGCTCAGTTTGATATGCAGAATCTGTCAAACAGACAGCAACGTGCAATGCTAGCCGCACAACAACGTGCACAGTTTATTGGACAAGAGTTTGATCAAGAGTTTCAAGCTCGTGTTACTAATGCGGCACGTATCTCTGATATTGCTAATCTTAATTTTAATGCTGAGCAACAGATTGCATTAGAGAATGCACGTATGGCTCAGACAGTCGATCTGAGTAACTTGACAAATCGTCAAGCTGTACAGATGGCTAATATTGCTCAGATTGCACAATTAGAAACTACCAACTTAAATAATCGTCAACAGGCGTCTGTGCAGAATGCTCAGTCATTCTTACAGATGGATATGGCTAATTTATCTAACGATCAGCAAGCTGTCATGTTTGATGCACAATCTAAGGTGCAGGCATTGCTATCTGATCAAGCGGCTGACAATGCGGCTAGGCAGTTTAATGCTTCATCACAGAATCAGGTTGATCAATTCTTTGCCAATCTGTCAACTCAGGTATCTCAGTTCAATGCTACACAGTCCAATGCGATGGAGCAGTTTAACATTGAACAGGAATCAACAATCAATCGTTTTAATTCAGAATTAACTAATCAGCGTGATCAATTCAATGCGCAGAATCAATTAGTAATTGCTCAGTCTAACGCCCAGTGGCGCAGGGATATTGCGACAATCAATACTGCCGCTATCAATGAGGCAAATGCGTTTAACGCACAAGCTGTACTTGGTGTCAGTGAGCAAGCTTACGCTAACCTATGGCAAGCATATGAAGATGAAATGGAGTATGCGTGGCAGGGCGGTCAGAATGAATTAGATCGTATCAATAAACTAGCTCAACAACGTATCCTTGCAGATGCTGATCTTGCCGCCGCTGATGCAACGAGAGATGCCGCATCAAGCTCCGCGCTTGGGTCATTTGCCGCTACTGCGCTGTTTGGTGTACCGGGAGCAAGTGCATTTAAAGGATTCTTGAATTTTTAAGTAGGTGAAATATGTCAGATAGAATCGCAAAAGCGTACACAAACTTTTTAGAGTACGAAAATAGAATGAAAAAGAAAGGTAACGCTACTCAAACAGCGGCTATGTCTACTCGTGGATTCATGTCACCTAAAGGAAATAAGCCAGCACCTAAGCAATCATCAAAACTTTCTGAGTTAGATCGTGTTGCACAGCTAGTTGGTGAAATCCGTAAGGCTAGGGAAGTGTAATGGAAACGAAACCTGAAAACTTTTTAGATGCGCCAGTTCCCGGTATGTCATTGACTGCTGAGCCTAAGTCACGTCCATGGCGCAGACCATCAGAAGTGAACACAGTGGATGAAGCATTAGCTTTGTACGCACCCATCTTCAAGAATAAGAAAGCGACTACCTTGATGCTTGAGCAGATTGAGAATGGTATTCCGCTGACTTCTATTGCAGATATCTTAATTACAGGCAATGCAATGGAAGGCAGGCACACACTGGATGTAGGCATCCTCGTAGCTCCAGTACTAATTGAAACAATGGCTACCTTTGCTGAGATGGCAGGTGTTGAATATGTTGTAGGTAATGAAGAGCGTGAGACACCTGAAACATCTGAAGGCATGATCCAACGTGCGATGCAGGCTGTGTCTGCTACTAAAAAAACAGAAGAGCCTATGATGGAAGAGCAGGAAGAATTAGAAGATATGCCATCAGAAGAAGAGTCTATGATGGAAGAGATGCCAACACGTAAAGGGTTGATGGCTCGTAAGGAGGTCTTGTAATGGGTTTTGATTTCGGTGCATTTGCCGCTGGCTTTGCAACACAAGCTCAAAAGATCGAGGAAGAATCAGCTAAGATTGGCATGGAGCTAATCAAAGAAGCTATTGATGACTTCCGTGAAGAATCTAAAGATTGGAAGGGAAAGTACAATACTGAGCTGAAAGAATGGGAAGGTATTGCTGGACGAATCCGTGACATGGTAGGCGATGATGCAAAAGCAATCGCTGTATTACGTAAGGGTAAGCCATACGCGCTAGACTTCGCTAAGTCTGCTGTGCAAGCGGCTAAAGATAAAGGATTTGATTCTCCTGCAGATCTAGTTGATTTTGGAGACAAGACACTACCTAAGAATATTGATGTGATGGATTGGGTACGTTCTGGTGCTCCAGACATGGCACTATCTGCTAAGCCTGTATTAGATAAATCTCAGTTTGAAGGTATGAAGACAGGTGTCTTTGGCCGTCAGATTTACCCTGAAGGTATGGGACGTATTGAGCGTACTAAAGAAACATATCTTGATCAGCCAACTGGTGAAGCTAGCAAATTAGCTATCCCAGAAGCAACCTTTGAAGATATCTATAGCACTCGTGAAGTACCGGGTCCAATGTCCCGTACTGATGAAGCGGCATTTAAGAAAGAAGCACTGTCCGTTCTTAGAACACGTTCTAGTGCTTTGGCAGGACTTAATTTTGCATTAGATGGTACGCCTAACTACGAAGATATTGATGCTTCAGCCGCCGCTACTGCAGAGAAACACGCTCAGCAGATTGTCAATAAAGTCAAAGAAATGCGAAGATCGGCAACTAGCTTAGAGACTGCTCCGGGATTAGATACTGTTGCATTCCTAGCAAATGGATTTGCGAATGAGTTTGATAACTTCTATGATATCAAGCCGAAAGATTTAAGTAAGGTACCTCCTCCTGCACAAGGCGGTGGCGCAGGTGCTCAACCTGCTACTACACAGCCGACACAGCAAACTGGTGGTGCAATCACACAAGCTATGACAAGTAGCCAACAATATCAAAGTATTGTCAATCCGCCATCTACCGCTCAGCCAATGGGCAAACTAGCCCGTAGAGGCGCACTCGTAAATTACCTCACTAGCCAAGGTATATCGCAACAGGATGCTGTTGCTCATGCACAACAAGTGATCCAGTAAATATGAAATCATACGAAACTGCAACTGACGAAGAGTTGAATCGTGACATTCTAACTCAGGATCAGGATTTTCTCGTGGACGCTTCTGACTATTTAATGAAGCGTACAGGGAAAGACCTAGAAGATCCGAATGAGATCTATGATGCGTTCATGGAACAGATGCGCTATCACACAGTCAATGAACTTGACACTGTGTCTGATCTTATGTATGCGCAAGAAGCGGACGAAAATAATCGTGAGCAGATGGCACGTCTGTTTGAAACATTCGACAGAATGGATACAGACTTCACCGATGATCTTATCAATAAAGTGCAAGACTATGGCTGGGGCATCGCTACGGCTCCCTCTACGTACATTGGCTTTGCGACAGGGGGTAGTGGCAAGGTAGCATCGTTCGCAGGACAGAGAGCCGCACAAGCAGGATTAAGACGTGTTCTGGCTGGTATGACTGTCGGTGCCGCTGTTGAAGGTGCTATTGGTGCAGGTCAGAATGTTGCACAGCAAGCTACACGCATGGAGTTAGATCCTGAGCGTGAGTTCAGTGGTACTGAGTTAGCATTGACGACTGGTTTGTCTGCTATTCCCGGTGCTATCAGTGGTGGTTTAGGGCAAGCAAAGCGTAATCGTTTAGCTGTCAAAGCAGATGAGTTGCAACAGCAAGCTGACAATGCAATGGCTACTGCTGAAGACTTAGCTAAAAAGCAAGTTAAGAAAGTTTTAGATAAAGATTCTGCAGGTGTTAATAAGATTGTTGATGAATTGGCTGAAGGCGGATTTGAAGAAGGAATGCTCGTTGAGCGTGGATCGCTAAGGCCAATTGACCCAGAGCTACTTGAGGAAGGTGCTAGTATCCTAGGTGAGCAGAAGCGTCTTGTAGATGAAGGCTACGCTGTTGTCTTGGAGACAGACGTTGTACAGCGTGTAGCTGTGATAGCTAAAGAGCTTGCTGAAAAAGGCGGTGTCAAAGTAGAGCAAGGACAGAGTATTACTGAAGCTGTTGCTAAGGCAATTGCAAATAAAGAAATACCTGAAGAAATATTAACCGAAATATTTGACACTTATAATATCTCTCATCGCGAACTTGGCCCTATTATGGCTAAAACTGCGTCAGAAGCAGGTACAGTGCTACAGGCAATGGGTCAAGTGTCTAAGGGATGGACCGATTACATTAACACACTACGTGCACAGAAAGCTCAGAAGCCGGGTGCACAACCTGCTGATCCAGATTCCGTTGTAGAAAAATTCGTTAAGTCTCCCATTCGTATTGCTAACAAGATTGAAAGACTTAGACGTTCTATTCTCACATCTCAGCCTGTAACAACAATTCGTAACTTCTTTGGTGGTGGTGCTCGTGTCACCATGGACATGTTTGAAGAGTTCTGGGCATCTGGTACTCGTAAAGCGGGTAACACTGCACGTAAGGCAATGGGCATGGAGCCTGTCGAAGATATCAGCACATTAGGTGCAGGCGATGTTGCACGTTACGTGTGGAACGATGAAGAAGCTAAGATGGTTGCTGACATGTATATGCGCCTTGATAAGAAAGGCTATGAGCGCATGTTTCAGAACTTCATTGATGCCGCTGAAGGATCTAATAATGCCGCTACAGGTGATGGCTTTGATCGTGTGGGTAGTTTCTTTAACGTGTTCAACAGAATGTCAGATAACTTCTGGAAGAAGGCTACATTTGCAGGTGAACTAAGCAGGCAGACGCGTGTACGCTACGGTAAATCATTATCAGATATTATTGCCGCAGGTCAATTCAATAAGATTGAAGGTGATTTATTTGAACGTGCTGTCGAGAAGTCATTTGAACTTGTGTATCAGCAAACTCCTAAAGGCAACGGTATCTTCTCTAAAGCCGCTCGTGGATATCTAGATGCTGACAAACGTGCAGGTTTCATCCTAGGTGCCCTTATCCCATTCCCACGATTTGTGATCAACCAGATTAAATTCATGTATGAACATGCACCAATATTGGGCATGTTGCCTATCGACTCTCTGACCACTAAAGGTGGACTACAAGGATTCAACTGGTCTAAGCGTGTTGGTCAGCAGATCAATGGACTAGGCTTGTTAGGCATGGCGTATGCATTACGTGATGCTATGGGTCCAGAGACTGAATGGTACAACTACACGAAAGAAGATGGCACTAAGCTTGACTTGCGTCCATTCCTAGGCCCGCTGAACATGCAACTTTATATTGCCGATGCAATCTATCGTTCAGGTATGTTTGATGGTGAGCCTAAGCCAATCAAAGCGGCAGGTGGCATGACAGGTGAAATAATTCAAACTGCTATTGGTTCATCATTCCGTGCGGGCACAGGTCTGTTTGTCGTAGATCGTGCGTTGCCTGAGCTGTTAGGTTCGCTTGATGGTGAGGAGCCTACAATTAAAACTGATCAGGTAATTGGTCAGATTCTAGGTGACTACGCAAATACCTATACATATCAATGGCCTATCGCTGTTGCACGTGATTTGTATTCATTAACAGATGAAGAATTACGTCAGGTTCCTGAGACAAAGATTGGTCTTGATTACTTAGAAATCACAGCATTACGTGCTCGCAGATCGCTTGGGCCATTGGCTGACTGGTTACCTAAAGTGTCAAAAGAATTCATGAAACAGGACATTCCTTACATTCCTGATGTAACGATCAAGCACATGGTTCCATTCTACAATGTAGATCGTCCTCAAGAGCGTTACGATATCTTTGATCCTAAGCCACTCAAGAAGATTGATCCACTCCGTACTGCTGTATCAGGTTTGAACATCTCTCCTGCCGCTAACAAGTTCGTGAAAGAACGTATTCGCTTGCAACTTGAGCCGTATGATATTTATCGTGCTCACCCATTCCCTCCTGCTGACAGATACATTCGCCAAGAATTGTCACAGCGTTTGCCTATGCAAATGGAAAAGGTAATTAATAGTCCTGAGTATCAGAAGCTGACTGATGCTGAGAAGAAGGTTGTCTACATTCGTGAAGCTAAATACTTAATGAATGAGATTCGCAATAAGACTCGCATTGATGAACTGATTGCGAAAGAAATGAAACTAGGCCGTGTACCTGACGCTACTGAGCGTGACCATCTGAAGTGGAAGTTTGAAAGTTTACCTAAAATGTACAGAGATGCTGTGAAGGCTCGTCTAGGTGCACCTACGGAAGACTCTGACTACACAGATTACTTAAAAGAATACGATGTTATCAAGGAGTCATGGTTCAGCGGCAAGAAGATGGCTACAGGAGGCTTGGTACAGAAGTTTGCTGTAGGAGGTATGCCTACCCCTGTTGATGAGCAGATGGACGCTCTCACGCTCTCTGAGACTGCACAGGAAGAGTTAGAATCAGAAGAAGGTGTGACAGTCGGACAATACTTCGGAATGCTTAACGAACTTCGTAAGGGCATTACAGGTGGTGCGATGAAAGCTGAGGCAGACTTAGTGAAGTTTGTCGATGATGCGATTGATTACATCAAAGACCAAGATGAGGACATGGATGCTCCATTGACTCAGTTCACACAAGCTACCCTAGGTAAGTGGGGCACTGACATTGTAGGCGATTCAGAGATTGCTAATCTGTCATCTAAACTGATTGGTGAGAACTTAGGTGTTATTGAAGCACTTGCACCGGGAGCTAGACTGATTGGTCAGGCTCCTGAAGCATTGGGTATCTTTGCTGATGCTGGGCGAGCTAAAAAGAAAAAGAAACAATATGATGATTTGATGGCTGAGCCTGCGCGTTCGGGTGAGACAGAAGTAGATAAGATTGAGCGGATAAGACAAGAAACTGGAATAGGTGTAATTAAAGGACTTGATGATACACCTCGTCTAGAGATCAGTGATTTTTCTGTGCCATTGAACGCAGTTAGAAGAAAAGATGCATTATCAGATAAAGAAGTATTCTTTGGTATTGATGGGTTACCTTTAGGTCATCCTAACTCTAAGCTTACAATGGGTGATGTGTTCCCACATGAAAATTTGTTTGAATATTATCCAGAAGCTAGAAACATTCCTATTGTGGCAGAACCGGGAAGTGGGGGAGGATTTTTACTTCCGCATAAAGGAGATCCTGCCCGCATAAGTGTAGGAGAAGATGTTGCAACAGAGAATGCACTAAAAGAAACTTTAATTCATGAGCTACAGCATTTTGTGCAGTGGAGCGATAGATTAAATGCTGGTGGCAATAAAACAGCGTTTACACTGCAAGGACTTGATAACATTGAATCAGTTTTAAGTGAGGCAGGTAAAAAATTACATCAGAGTGATGCAATCCAAGATGGTCTTAGAAATGCGGGTCAGGGGTACGCCATTGGTGATGGGGAAACTGCTTGGCAGGGGTTCAGAGATAGAATATTAAAACCGCTAAGAAGCACAGATCCAGATGAAGTAGAAAGAAAACAAAAAGAAATTAAAAGATGGTTTGGTGATAAAGTTGCAAATGATTTAATAGAATACGCTAAATTAGGAAACGAGTACATAAAACTTCAACAGGAACCTTTCAGGAGGTACATGTTATTAGCTGGTGAAGTAGAAGCTCGTATGACTGGGGACAGGTTGTTTATGTCGCCCGCGCTACGGCAGAGAAATAAGCCAGATGTAGCAGATGTACTTAAATCAGATGAGCGTAGATATGATATCAAATATGATGACTACGGAACTGATCAATTAATGCAAGCTAGGCATCGCCCATTATTAAGTGATACTTGGGGGTATATGTTTGGTGATTCATATAGCAAAGCAATCAAAGGTTCGGAAAAGACAGCAACAGATCTAATAGATAGAATGCTGGAATCTAAAGCCATTGATATTTCCGATGATTCAAGGGTAATGCTAAATCAGGCAAGAACAAGTATCCAAAAAGATTCTATGAATAAGCGTAGCTACCGCCACATAAATGAAGGGTTGGATGCTCCTCAATCTCCTGTCATTGATGCCACGGATCGCTTTGCACAGAAGCGTGTAGCAGACACATTCAAGACAATTAAAGTTCTTGATGTAGATCAGGAAGCTGAAGTAGCAGATTTCTACAAGATGGCTAAGCGAGATGGCTTAGATGAGTCTTACATGAATCAAGCTGTCGGAAAATACCTCATGGATAATGGGCATTACCCAGATGTAAAACTGGGTGAGACACGTAAGCTATACCTTACAGCACCAGATGGCACTCGTCATCCGTACATAATTCGTGTTGATGATGTGAATATCTCTGAGCATATGGGTAAAGATCCGATAGAGGGAACTGAATACTTTGACATCGGAACTGGCGTACCTGTGCAACGTAATGTCACTGTCGAAGTTCTAGACGATGGTTTTGATTTCGGAGATGAACCGGGTGAAGAGATCATAGGTCAAGTATACGATATGCCATATGAATATTTCCTTGAGAATACAGAAGTGATGGGCGGACTACGTGCTGTCGATGATGCAGTTGAAGAGGTACCAACTGCTAAGAAAGGATTAGGTAGACGCACAGAAAAAGTTGATAAGGATGCTGATCAAGGTAAACAACATGCTCTTGAAACAAAAGAGCGGTTCCGTGCCCCAGAAGAAATGAGGCAGGAATTAGGTGAAGGCTTTGGAAGCACACCTGAGATGCGTGAATTCTTTGCGACTAATCCTACTCGTGGAGAAGTGTTGCGGAAGCGTCTTGAATTGGCTGACAGAGAAACTGGCCTGATGCGCACATCAGATACTAAATCAATGGAAGACATGGTTTCTTTACCAAATAATATGACTGGTCAGTATCATCCATATGAGTTCTTCGACATTGATGTGCCTGAAGGGCGTAAGACTACTGACGCATTTAAGGCGGCACATAAGGCACGTAGAAAAGATTGGTTGAAGCGCACTGGCAAAGGTCCAAACAAAGAAGTTGGCAAGCGCAATATGCGTATGCAAGATGCGGCAAAGCAGGTGATGGACGGAAAAATGTCTTCCGCTGAATTCAGAAAGATTGCAGATGAAGAAATGCCTCTAACTTTGTGGGACAAATTACCTGAGCTAGCCACAAATGAAGACATGGTAATGGCTCTTGCTCCTAACAAAGTACGCAATGGTATTGTTGGATTGACAGACTTAATTGAACAGGGCGATTACATTACATCTCGCTTAGACATTCCAGCATACGAAAACTTTGACACTTGGGTTGTCACATTATTACCAAGCAAGGGTAAAAATGTAGACCTCAGTGATGTGCATGGAATTAATTATAAGAAGTCAGGAAGTGTGTATGCAAATGCTGTACACATGAAAGAAGTGAACTTTGTACCAACAAAAGATTACACATCTGAGAAAGCACTTGAGACTGCGGCAGGGGCAGGAAAGAATCCATATGCGGCATTTGAAGGCAGGTACATAGATACTGATCCAGAAGGAATGTATAACGCATCTCAAGAATTCTTGCAGGAATCTCTGAAAGAAGGTAGTGACTGGATTCAGGTAGGATTTGATCCGCGCAGAAGAGGATTCTTCTATGATCGTAGAACTGGTGAGCCTGTGCTGAGCGCCGATGAAGTTGTACAGATTGGACCACTTGTTTTAGCTAAGAAAGCAGTCAAGGGTAATGTAGATGACTTTACTTTTAACAAAGGCGGATTAATGTCACGCAAATAAAAAACCCCTCATTGCGAGGGGTCTGGTAGTGTGTAGCCAATACGGATGTATCGACTAGCGGGTGGGACTGTGTGTCAATGCTTCAAAGTATGCGGCATTAAATCCACGTTCCCATTCCCGACTTTCAACATTATCCTTACGCTGGTATGGGTTCTTCGTGAATCCACGCCTAAACGCTTGGTAGCCTTTTTGAAATTGAATTCTCAAAGGGGCAGAGCGAACTTTCGACATTGATTTTACCTCCGTATAGTTATATTCGGATTATATCAAATGTCAAGTTTTTAGACAAGCACTATTTGCGTATTTGCCTTTTCATGTGTCTGATGACTGCCTCCATTTCCTTGATCTTTTTGTTAAGCTTTTCAAATTCTTTCTTAACTTGATCTTGGCTCATGCGGCTTGCCACCCCCAATCATCTCCGCCCATACCTGCGGCATTGTAATCTGTTACAACACCCTCAAAGAAATTCTTGTGAGAATCTCCTGCAATGACCCAATCCACCCATGGGAGTGGGTTCTCTTTGACTTTGTAGTTGCCCTTGAGTCCGAGCTGAATGAGCCGTCTGTCCGCAATGTATCGGATATATGACTTAACTTCCTCTCTCGACAAGCCTTCCAAGTCACCCATCTCATACGCAAGATCAATAACTTTGTCTTCCAGAGTAACTGCGTCTCTGACCATTTGATAGATATCTGATTTAAATTCATCTGTAACAATTCGTGGATGTTCCTCACAGAATGTGCGGAATAGTTTTGTCATGCCTTCACAGTGCATTGTCTCATCCCGGATG
>Ga0222719_10005086_pt1 | contig 11412 bp, 20 predicted proteins | sample C33_34DmetaG_FD_165039 | JGI IMG/M metagenome (GOLD analysis project Ga0222719, IMG submission 165039) | Estuarine water microbial communities from San Francisco Bay, California, United States - C33_34D | ecosystem: Environmental > Aquatic > Marine > Unclassified | place: USA: California...
TGAAACAAATCCAATAATTACAATCCAAAAGGATTGTGATTATCCGGTTAGATACGACCGGTTAGAATTTTCTAAATATTTGATTTATTTCAAATATTGGAATTTATGTATCAGTAGAATCATTTATTACAAGGTGATTTAATATTTTTTATATTATAAATGAATAGATCTTTAAAGATAATTATAATAATGTTTATCATTATTGTAGTTTATTTAGTGGGAGGAATCATGTTGTTTTATTTTACTAAGAATACAGCTATTGTAAAAAAGAAAAATTTAAAAAATATTCCCTTAACTATGTTAGAAAGTTGGTCTAATTCTATGGATCCTCTACATTTTAATAAAAAACGTGTTATTAGTTTTTGTATATATGGAGATAATAAAAAATACACCCATGGAGCAATAGAAAATGCTATAATTTCTCCTGAAGTATATCCTGGTTGGATATGTCGTTTTTATATTGCTCAAGATGTTCCAAAGTATATAATAAAAGAACTTGAGACATTTCCCCATGTAGAAATTGTACTAATGCCTTCTAATATAAAGGAAAAGGGGTCAGCGAGGATGTTATGGAGATTTCAACCTTTATTTGAAGATGATATAGAAGTTTTTATAGTTAGAGATACAGATTCTCGTTTAAATAATCGCGAAAAAGATGCGGTAGATGAATGGTTAAGATCTCCTAAGAAATTTCATATAATGAGAGATCATCATTTCCATGTCGAGTTAATCCAGGGAGGCATGTGGGGATGCAAGGGGAATTTAAAAGAGCTTAAAAGTAAATTTAATAGTTATAAGTTGGTTGATAAATATGGTGTAGATCAAAATTTATTAGCTGATGTAGTGTATCCATATATTAAAAATAATGTAATGGTTCATGCTAGCCATCATGGCCGAGAGAAAGGGTCTAAAAAATTTAGAGTAAAATATCAAAATGGTAATGGTCATGTGGGGCAAATAGAAGAAAATACTCCTAAGACAGATGCAAGATTAAAGAAACGATAATTAATAATTCATATTAAATGCCATGGGTTGAGGACGTTTTTCTAATATCTTAATAGGGGCATGACTTCTAAGGCCGTGGTTATTAAAATTCCCAAGTACTTGAGTCCAAGCGGTTAATTTGGCGTTATTTTGAGCTATACCAATTTCATCTTTAATTTGAGATGTGATAATATTAATTGTTTGATCAATCATGTTTTGCGTGTAATTAAAAGGTCTGCTTTGGGGTATTACGTAACGAGAATATATATCACCTGTTTCAGGGCGAAAATTGGTGTATACTTGAGATAGTACATTACAAATTTGGTTATTTGTAACAATGATGGGTCTACCTTCTTTATTAACACCTTGAAGAAGTTGTGTAATTTTTCTGGACATTTTTTTAATATTCTCAGGTGAGAAAAGTTTTTGGGCGCATGAAGGGCCGCATTTATCTCCACAAACATGTGATGTATATCCAACATGTTGCATGTAGGAGTAATTACATGGATTATCTGTTAAAATATTGGGATCAGTAGTAAATATATCTTCCGCGTATTCCATTTTATATTATCAGCAACATTGATTTAAAATCTTATTAAATTTAACATAAAAATGGAACCCAAACTGTCAGTTTTACTTTATAGTAAGTATTCCCCTAGTTCCAATAGATTAATGGAACTAGTTAGATCAAGTGGAATTAATATAGGACAAGCTTTATCTATTCAAACTATTTGTGTAGATAATGAACAAATAAAACAACGTATTGTTGATAATAGTGATATAGCAGTAAATACTGTGCCATGTTTATTATTAGCTTTTCCTGACGGAGGAATTGAGAAATATGATGGGATATCATTATTTAAATGGTTTCAGCAATCTATTTCCAAGTACAATAGGCCTTCTCAGCAGCAGATTGAGAAAATGAAATGGGAGAAACAGAAGCAAAAGGAACAAGAAGAATTAGCTCAACGCCGAAAAAAATTAGAAGAAGAGGAAGTTATTCAAAGAAAAAAGTTGTCTGAAAAACCAATTTCATCTACAGGAAAAACTTCAATAAATGATCTTCCTATGGAAGAAGAAGAAGAAGAGGGTAATCAAAATTCTTCTATGGAAAGATATAGAAATCATAAACCTGTAGGACAATTGAGAGAGAATTCTGGTAATTATACTAGATCTGAAGAAGCTTTTAAAGGAGAAAAAGTAAATACACGGGTACATCAGAGAAATGTTATTAAAAATACAACCAAAGGTAAGGGTGATATAATGTCTCGGGCGAAAGAAATGGCCAAAAGTAGAGAGCAGGTTAGTAATTTTCCTAAGAAGCGGGTAGGTTAATTGTATGTTTATATATTTCTTATATTTTTTATAATCCTTATAAACAAAATATATAAACATATATAATATATAATATAAATGGAAAGTAAAAAGCATAATATAATATTAGATTTAGATCAAACATTAATTAGTGCTGAACCTTGTGAAGAGATAGATATGAGAAAGTATAAAAATAAATCTAAATTATTTCGTAGTGATAACATGGATGGTTATTATATTGTATATAGTAGACCATTTTTACAAGAATTTTTAACATTTTTATTTAATAATTTCAATGTTACTATTTGGACAGCTGCTAGTAAAGACTATGCACTATTTATTATAGAAAATATCATTCTTAATAAAGATAATAGTCGAGAATTAGATTTTATATTCTTCTCTTATCATTGCAAACTCTCTAAACATCATAAAAAATATTCCAAAGAATTAAGTATGCTTTGGGATATTCATAATCTTCCTGAATATTCTTCAAAAAATACAGTAATATTAGATGATTTTAAATCTGATGTACATAAGTGTCAACCTAATAATTGTATAATAGCACCTCCTTTTGAATTTACTGAAAAGGGAAGTGAGAATGATACCTTTTTAAAAGATCTTATTCCTCAATTAGAAGCTCTTAAAAATAGGATGAACATGGAAGATGAAAATTTAGCTGTAATAATTAATCAAGAAAATAAAACTTAATTAGGAGTTGTTTAATTAAATTCATCATATAACCAGCGATAGAATGCTATTTCTAGTTCAGTATTTTCGAAGGTCAAATATTCAGGATCTTCTATAAAAGTATTACAATAATTATTAACCAATTCTCGTGCCCGAGTTTTCAAATGCCGAGGAGTTTTATTATATTTCCAACACACAGAACAATTACCAACATTTTGAGATTTACTTTCTTTAATCTCCTTTTCTTTCCTTCCATGTTCTTTAACCAGATAGAAATGATCACATCTTTGGTGATGAGCCCTTAGTTTCCCGATACGGAGGCTATGGAATAATCTTTCACGATTAAACTGAAGCTCCTTTTGAGAATAAGGACGGTTGGGGGATTCTATATCCTGTTCAAGAATAGATGTTGACATTATATATTTTTTATATATGTATGCTCCTTTTTAAGTACCATTCTTAAAACTGATAATTGTTTGAAATGTTTCTAAAGCACTATTTATTGTTCCTGTGGGATGATATTGATAAGTATGATCTTTACGAGTATGTAAAAGAGTTATTATAAGAGGCATATTTTCTGCTTCATATATACTTTGTTTCTTATCTCTTTTGGCGATCTTTATTTTTTGATTAAGAGGAGGATTATTTATTATTTGATAGCGATGAGCCTTAATATCATGAGAATCTTCAAGAGTTCTTGTTTGTAAAGTAACCCATTCACATGTGCTCATATCCTTTTTAAATCCTGGAGAATTTATATCTTTTGGAACAAAAATAATTAAATATCTATAAGCATTTCCAAGCATTGCATGTATTTTAATCATGTACATTGAATAAGAATGTACATCCTTTATTTTAGTTAAGCTAGGGTTGTTAAAATAATTAGAAAAAGCTTCGTATACACTATTTTTTTTAGGATCATATGTAGGATTAATTATCTGACCATATTCTGCCATATTTAATATTTTGCATATTATTCTTTAATATGCAAACAATAAAATATTCTTATAAGAATAAGAAATATTTTTATAATATAAATGAGTAACGTTTTTCTCTTTGTAGTAATACTTTCCGTGCTCCTAGCAGTCCTATTATTCTTTGTAATAACTGGTAACTCCGATAAGGATGACTATAAACCTTCAATAGGTTTTTCAACTTATGATCCACCAAATAATAGTCTCCAAAATAATCCACTCCCTAAATATAAATCCAAATATTATAAAGATAAAGATCAACAAATTATAGATCCTCGATACCCTAAAATTTATCCTCAAATAATTCACCCTTTACCTGGTAACCCCCCATCCCCACAAGCTTCTATTCAACCAATTAAAATAAATAGCACCGGATATATATTTAATCCTCCTCAAAAACTTGCAAGCTTATGTAACACGCAAATATACCCAGATAAAAACACCTACGCGGTAGGTCAGCAAGCAGGTCCAATATATCCTATTAATCAACCCAACGTAAATTATGGAAAATGGAATGGATATCCATGTGATACTATATATTATAATTCAGCTCCTTAGAAGATAAAAATAACATTACTATTTTTACAGGCTTAAACACACTCCCTTTTTTGTTTAATAAATTTAGCATACATCTACTTTTTTGTAAACATTTACATTGAGGAGAAAGTAGAGATAAAATAAATTGTAATTCTACAATCTCTAAAGGAGTATTTAAATAAGTTTTCACTATCTTATTTAGATCATTAGAAATTAATTTAACATATACCATATGCTTAACCTTTATTATGGCTTAATATTTTAATAAAATATCTTCTCCATACAAAGGTTTATTTACTAAAGAATTCTGAGAAGATAAATCACATGGACGAATTTTACTCCAATCTGTAGATTTATCTAGAAATCCTAATTCTACTAATATATAAGCCACTAAAGCACTACACCAAAACCGATCCAATTTTTGAGGTTTAGAATCCATCTTATTTAACGCTTCTAACCAATCTATAGGCTGTAAATCGTAAGGTTTGTTATATACTTCAGAATTTATTCTACTTAAATCTTTATCACATATATCATGTGATCCACACTGTGTAGATAATTTACGTACATATACATAACCTTGGTAATTTTGAAGCATTTTAGATAAATCGGATATTTCTACCCCTAATTTATTCTTTTCGTCTTGAACATCCCAACCCCATGACGATTGCCAAATATATATTCCTTCTCGAGAAGGATAAATAAAAGAAGGATTTTTTAATACAAATGCTGCATGATTATATTTAGATTGGGTAAAAAATCTTATCCCCCAATCGAGAATTTTAAAAAATATATTAGTGGGACTACTACTAAATAATAATATGTCTCCTGTTTGAAGATCTTCCAATTTCATTTATTATTTTGTCTTTATTTTTAATTTTTAATTTTTATATAATAAATGAACGCAATTTTAACTCTTTTTATTTCTCTTATCTTTTTAGTCATTCTAATATTCATAGAATGTTTTTTGATTATGATAATATGGAACAACGTTATAATAAAAAAATTCCCCTCATCAAATATTAAAAAACTATCATTCTGGGATGCTATGGCTATAGCAGTATTTGTAGGCCTGTTATGTGGAGGAGGAACTATAATAAATTACGGAAATATCAATAAAGATTAAACTATACCAGGAGTCTTCAAAACTTCCGCTATTTCCTTGGCTATTTTATTAACAGTAAGTTCCGATAGAGATACTTTTTTAGTAAATTGTTTTAAAGTAATTCCTTTTTTGGTTAAGCAATTCCAATAATAAACTATACCAGAAGCTACAGATTGAGGCCTACTACGATTTAGACGACTAGACTTATTTTTAATTTTGTAATAGAGACTAATAACTTCTTTTTTCTGCTGTTTAGTAGCACTAAATTTATCCATAATTTCTTCTACTAAATTTATAGGAGTTATATATGTTGTACGAATAGAAGAATTTTTAGGTGCATACAAGTTTACATGTTTAAGACCTTTCAAACCTGTTTTACGATTTAATTTGAAAACATTAATCAACTTTTCATGACTTTGTGGTTTTCCGCTTAGTTTATAACTATGAAAGATACAAGCAAAAACTATGGCTTTACGAGAATTACCTCTAAATATTTGACCTTTAGTAACTTGGAAATAGATTTTATTTGCTTCATCTATTATTTTATCGCTAAATCCCATATTCTCAACATCTTTATAGATATTTCTTTCTTCAGATTTTCTTATTTGTACCCTATTGGGGTCAGAGGAATGCCTATTATCTGATTGACCGTAATATCTCCATTCTTTGGTATGCTGTATTATTTTAACTATTTCTTCCCCACAATCTAAACAAACTTCTATACCCTTTTCTAAAGTAACATTAGAATGTTCACATGTATTTTTAGGGATTTTAATTTCATTATTATCACCATCTATATTATATTTTTTAAGTGCTATGTTGAAAAGATCAAACTCGGCCATGTTTATTTTATAATTTTAAACTAAATAATTATAAAATATCAATTTTATTCTAAATTTTTTAATCGCTCCTTCATCATTTTAATTTGCTTAATCTGTTCTTTGGTTAGTCCCATTTTAAGTATTAAATCATTCGGTAATTTACTTAATTGGTCTAAATCAGATTTTTTAATTCCAGATTCCTTACATCTTTTTTCAAATAAACTATTTTTTTGCCCTTTATTCATTCTTGCAGATCTTTTATTTTCTAACACCTTTCGCATCTTCTTTCGTAATTCTTCTTTTTTCATAGGTTTATATGATTTATATATTAAATTCCTGTGTTTATATATCTTTTATTCTTTTATTCTTTATATAATCCCTTATTTAATATTACACTACCAGCTATACCTATAAGAGCTAAATTAATTATAATTAAAGATAAAAACAAAATAATCTTTTTGCTTCCCATTTATATTATCCTAGTATTTTTTGCTTAAAAAGTTGTTCTCTTCACATATAATGGAGCAAACTATACCCGATCTTAACCCAAATTTAATTACCTTTGGAAAATATAAAAATAGATCCCTTTCAGATGTTCTTAAAGACAGAAGTTATTGCATTTGGCTATCTCAACAAGATTGGTTCGAAAAAAACTATCCTTATTTATATAATAGAGTATCTACCTACGATCCCTTACCCTTTTTTATTAAAAATATAAAGAACGATGAGACAACGAACGATGAGAAATGTACCTTTATGATCACATATAAATTTTTTAATTTGAAAAATATAGAAGACATAAAATTAGACCTTAACTCTCAAGAAAAAACTTGCTATAAATACTACTTAAAAATGATCCAAATTCTTAAACACAAAATATTACAACGTCAGCAAAAAGGTGAGGAAAATATATACTCTATTAAAGCCCCCACTAAATGGTTACAAAAATTTGAAAAAGAAACATCGCTGAAAAGAATAATTTTCAAGAACTTTATAGCTTCTTATGAACTTCCTAATATACCTTATATTATAGAAAGAATTAAAAAAGAAGGTGGGATCGTTTACAAGGGTGCTCAATCATTCAATATCGCTAAAGCCCGTTCTCTTGAACAAGAAAATTGGTGGGAGAAGATATTGAAAGATAAATATGGGGAAAATATAGGTTCTCAATTTCAATATAAAAAATGTATATTTGATTTTCTTAATATATCTACCAATGTTATATTTGAATGTAAACTTTCCTTGAATGATTTCAAAGAATCTCAACATAAAAAATATAAAATGACTCTGGGTCATTATAAAATAATTTATTTAATAGCCAAAGATTGCCTTATAGATATTGAGAAAAAATTATTATTCACTACTAATGAAGAAAAATATTCTAATTACCTATATTCAATAGAAGATAAATCCAAACCTAGTTATCTAGATATAATAATTAAAAATTTTAATATTTTTAAAGTAGACGATATTTCCAATGTGTTAAACTAAAAGAAATTTATATATATAAAACCCTAATGTAAAATATTTTATTAAATCAATCTCTTCATTAGATGATTGAGTTTGTAAATAAGAATTATTCCTATGAGACATATAAAAATTATTAATTCTTTGCAATTCTTTATCGCTCACATCCCCTGATTCAAGAGAAATTACTAAACCGCGAAGAAAAGTTGAAAGTTTAAGAACATTTTTACGATCCAATGACATTTAATGTTAATTTTTAATTCTTTACATATTATTTACGCTGAAAAATCATGAGCTGTAGTAGTGCCATTATTTATAGCCCAACCCCAATCACCAGCATCAGCAACACGTAATATCAAATAATAACCATCTGCAGTAGCACCTGAAGTATTAGTATAATTCAGAAAGCCTAAAGTTCCGATAGAAAATTTATCAGGATCTAAATTACTACCACTACCTTTTTTCATATCATCAGTAGAAGCAGAAAAAAATGGAAGACCTATTCCTGCGGTCCCACTATTACTAGTAACTTCCATTACTTGCCCTAAATTTCCAGAATAATCTCCTGATCCAACAATAAGTCTTTGTCCTGTAGTTGCAGCTACAGCAGTAGTGCCTTGAAAAACATTTGCAGGATAATGTTGGTCACCATTGATTCCTCCTGTCGCGGTTACTGATAATCCTCCAGCAGTTCCTGTTTGACCACTTGTTCCAACTACTGTAGTTGGTCCTGAAATAGTGACGGGTCCGTTAATTTGAATATCCGAAGATTGTAACGATTCGGCAGTAGTTGCATTAGTAACATTTGTTACAACTCCTCCACCAGGAGTAGTTGTATCTATTTTAAAAGAAGACATTTATTATTATGAAATATAAAAAAAAAAGTTTTTTAAAATCATAGACTATATTTAAGCATTTTGTAAAGCACCATAACAAACATCAGAAAGTTGAGGCTTAGGAAGAAGAAATACTAAATCAAGACAAATTACACCTGATGTATAATTATCAGTGGTAAGACCTGCAGTAGCTGAAGAACCATACATTTGTAACGTAAGAGAATAAGTAGTGTTAGTTCCTAACGCTGGTAGTGCTTGAGGTTGAGACCAAGCACCTAAACCACTATAAACTCCTCCTGTACCGGGATTTGGCCCTGGACCAACTGCTATTATCTGCCCACTAGCTAATGTGGCTGGAGTTACTGCAACAGGGTCTCCAGCTCCTGCAGCACCATTTCCTCCAACAATACTTAAAGGGTTGGAAGAACCATCTCCCGCTAGTAAAAGCTCAACAGACGTTTGAGCATTGGTAGAACCACCAACAAGGCTGTTACCTACCCAATATCCTCCAACAACTCCTAAAGCATTAACAGGAACCGTGTTTACATTTCCTCCTTGAGTTCCTACAACTGTAGTAGGAGCGGTAGTACTTCCCATATTCACATTAGCTACTTGGAAATAAAATCTTCTCGTAGTGGTAAGTCCATTATCATCGCAGCATTCTCCTCCTCCGGGAAGAATAAGCGCATTTTGAACTGGTCGAACTGATACTTGAAATCCTGACATTTTCTTTATTGAAAGATTTTAAAAAAGTTTTTTAAAATCTTTAAGTTAATGAGATGAGTATATATTTAAGCATTTTGTAAAGCAGCGTAGCGAACATCAGAAAGTTGAGGCTTAGGAAGAAGAAATACTAAATCAAGACAAATTACACCTGATGTGTAATTATCCGTAGTAAGACCTGCAGTAGTTGAAGAACCATACATTTGCAACGTAACAGTATAAGATGTGTTAGTACCTAACACCATTTCTTGAGGATTTACCCAAAGACCTGCTCCACTATAAACTGACCCTAATGCTGGTGTAGTACCAGATCCCACTCCAGCTACTTTTCCACTAGCTAATTCAGTAGGAGTAACTTTAGTAAGATCTCCTGGTGTTAAACTTCCATTTCCACCAGAAATACTTAAAGCTGTTTCTGTCCCTGCTTGAACTGTAGCAGTAACACTTGTTCCAGCATTGGTAGAACCACCAACAAGTCCATTACCCATAAAATATGCTCCAACAACGCCTAAAGCATCAACAGGAACAGTATTTGCATTCCCTCCTTGAGTTGCTACAACTGATGTAGCAACAGTAGTACTTCCCATATTCACATTAGCTACTTGGAAATAAAATCTTTTCGTAGTAGTAAGTCCTCCCTCATCACAGCATTCTCCTCCTCCAGGAAGAATAAGAGCATTTTGAACCGGTCGAACTGATACTTGAAATCCTGACATTTTCTTTATTATAGAAAGAGAAAAAAAAAAGAACTTTTATAAATATAAAGATGTTCGGTATATTTTCTAATGCTCCGAATTCGGGACAACAAAATACAGTTCCTAGATCATCTGTATCAACAACATCTGAATTATGCCCTCCTTTTGAATATACAGTATTCAATTCGGGAAATCTTAATTCTATTGCAGCAGATGAACTTGTATTTCTTCCAGGAACCATACCTACAGGAACTATACAAATTTTATTTTCCTATATATTAGGAACAATGTCATCACCTGATTCAGCCACTTTAAGAATAGGTGTAGGACCAAATACTTCAACTGTAGCCCCCACTCAAATATCAACAGGTATTCCTGTAAATGCATTAACCTCTGGAGGTGCTATTGGAAATGGTACTTTTCAAACACCCATTGATATTAGTTCAGATGATTCATATATAATATTAAGTCCCACTGGAACTATTAATAGCGGTGGAAATATACAAATTAAATTGCTATTTTTGAATCGTTTAATTTAATTAATATAACATAATTTAATAATTAAATTTTAATTATTAAATGAAGAAAATTATTCCTAAGAATTTAGAGGGCTATATCAATAAAACATGTGATATGAAAACACGTGATAAACATGTTATATATGAAAATGAATTATTTATATGTGTAAAAGATATCAAACATATAGACAAAAAAAATTATCATTACACCGCTTGGTGCAAAAAAGATTTAAGATCATTATTAGATCTGGAGAAAATTCATCTTAAGTACATTAAAAATCTTAAAAAATTTATGTATCAGAAATACCAATTAACAGAAGATAATACCGAAAATTTTATACATTTTCCTCCAACTTATTGGCGCCTTCATATACATTTTGTACCAAGACCTCATATATCACCTGATTATCATCAATTATATTTTATAAATGATATAATTAATTTATTAGAAACTAATGAGGATATCTATAGAACCTACGTTATTATAGATAAAGAAAAATTATAAACTATTACACACACTTTTGCATGCATTCATTCATACTATGATAACGACCATGACCAACTGGAATATTAACCTTTTCACACATAGCTTGACCACTGCTTAAATGTTTTCCTACACATTTATAACTTGTTTGCGGAGGACCAGATCCACCACAAGCTGACATACATGATTGGTAATTAGAATATCTTCCAGGTCCAGGAGCTTGATTAACCTCGTGACACCCTAAATTAGGAGAACATACATATGAAA
>Ga0222719_10005087_pt1 | contig 11412 bp, 12 predicted proteins | sample C33_34DmetaG_FD_165039 | JGI IMG/M metagenome (GOLD analysis project Ga0222719, IMG submission 165039) | Estuarine water microbial communities from San Francisco Bay, California, United States - C33_34D | ecosystem: Environmental > Aquatic > Marine > Unclassified | place: USA: California...
TCGCTACGTCCCCCACGACGTAATCGCACCGATCGCCGTATTTTCGATACAGCTCGCGATACGCGCGTTGAACGTTCGACGCGTTGTGCGAATTGATCACCACACTGCTACCGTTTCGTAAGAACTCTTCGGCAAGAGCTTTTCCGAATCCCTTTGACGACCCTGTGATCACAACGTTCTTTTCAAACATGAAAGCACCTTTAGTAGGGAGCATATTTTATTTATTTATTTTATCCGTCCAGTAAAATTGGATGCGTGCCCTAATCGTTGTGAGCCCAAAACCATGCGTTTTATACAAACATCGGCGTCCTGTATCTCGATTGGCTGCGAAAGGCCTCTACCGAAAACCGCCTCCTCCAAAAATAATTGTACGCTCCTTCATGTCAGATGTGGCGTTTCACAATCTGTCTTATCTGGACATCTTCTACTTGAGTAGTTTAAAAAATATGGTGCTCTTTCATTTGCCTTGTCTGTTTCTCTACAGATGGCTTCAGTTCTCTACGAATCAAATGGCCTACTACATACTGTTCAACATCATGATGAAAACAGCTGTCGATATTTGGATTGCTACGCATTAAAGGGTAGGCGTTTTCCCGCACATGAGATTACACTTTAAGTTTTTCGTCGATCGACGCGTCGAACGTGGGCTGCAGATTAGACAGGCGGAATCGATTCCACATTACGTCGTGTTGTTCGATAAAATGAGTGGTCTTGACCACATCTTCCAAGGAGAGGATCGCCATAGTCTTGTCGATCTCTCCAACGGTAAAGTCGGTGTATCCGCTCATACAAGCGTGCACCGCGGACTGCGCCAAGGACCGACAGTATATGGCGTCCGTGATGTTGGCGGGAACACCTCGTATGATGTAGGTGGGATCGATGTATTTGACATGATGGTTTCGTGAGAATTTGTTTCTCAAATGAACGGCCACGTCTTTGGAAGCTCCCAATCGAACCCCCTCCGCGACTACCACGAGACAATGCCCTTGGGATTTCACCTTTTCTTCGATATATCTGGTAAGTTCCACTTCATGAACGAAGTACTCCGGTATCAAACACACGTCGACGTTGTAACTTCCCATGCTCGCGTAGAGTGCGATCCATCCGCAATCGCGCCCCATTAATTTCACGATGCCTACACAATTGTTACTACCAGAGATCTCGGAGTACGCGGCGTTGATGACTTCGCGAGCCTTCTCGACCGCGGTATTAAAGCCGAAGGAGGTGTCGATAAAGGGCAAATCGTTGTCGATTGTTTTAGGAATACATCCCACCGATAGGTCTTTCGCGTTCTTTGCGATTTCGTGAGCGGCGCGATGAGATCCGTCTCCCCCGATTACGTACAACTGGGATATATCGTGCTTCTTCAGCTGTCGAAGTACGAGATCCGTATTCAACTCCTCCCTCGATGTGCCCAAGAAAGACCCGCCTTCGTTTTGAATGCCGTTGATGCTCGTCAAATTCAATTCTAAAAAAGAGTCTTTGTGCAAACCGGAAAACCCGTTTCGCACACCGTATACCGTATCGACATCGTACAAATTTTCCAACGAGTTTACCAGCTCGTAAATAACGTTGTTGATTCCGGGACACAAGCCCCCGGTGTTGACAATCGCCGCCTTGGTTTTCTTCGTATCGAACGAGATCATTCGACTCGGACCGATCATTTTGTACACCTCCGGACGATTGAAATTGGGAGAAAATACGAATTTCGGATGTTTGAAAAATAGATGGTTGTTCGTGATGAAGTTCGTGTCGGGAACCTTTGTAATGATCGGGTTCGCATACAGTTGCTCCTTCGTGGGATAAGGTACTTTGATGATCATTGTCGATATCTATAGAGTACGTACGTTTGAAAAGCTTAAGTACTGTTAATCTCTTTCGCCATAAGCTCTACGTAGCGTGCGTTAATTTGTAGATACCAGTCGAAGCACTTTTTACGAGTCGTTTGTAAATCGTCCGGATTCGCCAACAGCCATTTACACTTCACCGCACATTCCTCCCATGTGTTCGCGTATACGAAAGGAATCGACAAACCGAAAAAGTCGAACTGCCTCTCAATATCGGTTAGGTCGTCGTTCGCCATTACCGGAATACAACCGGACACGATCGATTCAAAGATTCGAGAGCAATGCATCGATACGTTTCCTTTCGGGGATATCGTAAAAACGCTTGTCTCGTAAATTTGACAAACCTTCTCTTTGGGAGTCTTGTCGCTACAGTAGACCGCGTCGGTTTGCATCGCGTCTTTGAATCGTTTGAGGTCTGTAATCCGTTCTCGAACAGAACCGTCTCGCAAAACCCATTGAAATCGCCCTATGAAAGACCACACAATCAATTTGGGTTGATGCGTGTTGTAGGTAATCGACAGCGGATCAATCACTCCTGGCATAAAGGGCACAGTGAAAGGGTGTGTGTTTCGAAAGGTCGATCCATTATAGTAGTAGGCGTATTGGGTGAAAAACAGCTTCGTCTTGTAAGACATTCTCAAAATAGATTCTCGTTCTCCGTATTCGTCGCTGTTGTGCACTACCACGATAGGCTCTACGATGTCGAAGATTCGTTCCAATACATTGACGTCACTCAATGTATTGGAGGAAAATACGAACACCACCTTCGCGTTCTTGCTTTTGGATATTTCTCGTATACTTTCGAAATCCGATGTTTGTACGGACGGATAGTTTGTGAACAACTCGTGTACTATTTCAAAGTGTGGTCTCAGTAACACCTCCACAATGTAGTCTCTCTCGTAGCCCGAATCCAGATAGAGTAGTACGATTTTGTTCGAGAGTGCTCCCGAGGGGGAGGCTGTCGAGGGGGAGGCTCCTGAGAACGCCCCCTCTTTCGCCATTCGTAAATTTAGTCGAGGAACTTGATCATAATCTTTGTGCCCCGCTAAATGTATGAAGTAATTGTCGTCGAAAAACTCGTCGATAGTGATTGGTTTTTTCAAAATGTGAGCGTGATATGTACACGCTATATCCCACACAGCGTTCCACTTGTGGGATACAAACCGCCCCATATCACATGTGTGCAACTCGTATCCCGTGACCAACTGCTCGAAATGAGATTCGTGACTCTTTGGTAACGGACAATTTGTGGATTTGTGATACAAATTCTTCATAAACGCGGTATGATATTTTGGTTGCAACATTATCACACCGGTGTTTATGATATCGCCTACTTGCAGATCGAATCCTCCTATTTTGTAATACTCCTCCGCCGTGTGTTCCCAATTATTGTGTTTCGCAACACTTATACGCGCATCTCTGGTTGGACAAGACTCCGTTACCACACCAATTCGACGATCGTTCAAAATCCCGATTTCGTGCATGGGAGGCGCCTTCAGAACATTAATTACAATGTCCGCATCCATGTATACCACTAAATCGTACTCGTTGAAATGTTCGCATAGCAAGCATTCCGTGTGTAAAATTTTTTTGTGACAGAAAGTATTTGAACCATCATTCGAGTCCAACCACTCAGTCAGCACCTTATAATCGTATCCATGCTTTCGAGCGTAAGCCTCTTGAGAGGGCCGGAACAACGCGTTGAACATATCAATGTATCTTTGTCCTATGCATAGGGTGACCATACACACTTTCACCTTTTGTCCGAGATTGGTTTCTGGGGGTTTCGAAGACAACACAAAGTCGTTCTTGATATCTAAGCTGTTGGATATTGACATTTGTATGAGTTTCTTGTCTTCGCGTTTAAATAAAAAATGAAATCTACAGTTAACTCATTTAAGTAAATAGTACTTTCGAACAAGCAGCACTATGGACGACGTCGTGTGTTATTTGGGTGGCGTTCTCTTGTCCGTTCAAATGTTCCCCCAGATCAAACGAGTGATTTGGAATCGAAGCTCCTCCGTGATTTGTGTCCAACAGGTTGGCGCCAACATATTGGGTAGTTTGTGTATCGCGAGCTACGGCTTGCAACAGGAGCTGGTGCCCTTGTACGTCATGATGTTTGTGAGCTCCGTAAACTACACGATGCTCATGTGTTTGGGATTCTACTACGATCGCATGGAATGCGTCAAAGAGGGGATCGACGTAGCCAACGTTCTTTAAACGGTGCCCCAACGTTCTCTCACTTCCTCCAGCATCAGCGTCTCCTGTTCAGAAGACAGCTTTGACTTGTAGAATTGGACCTCCATCAACACCATATTCGCGGATTGAGCGTCCACCGCGTAGCCTCCCAATTGCACGTAGTCGTGGACCGTTTGAGATCCTGGAGTTAAGAATCCTGCGGGATGGATGGTACTCTTGCCGTCGATTCCGGGCGTCGAGAGATCTTGGTCCAAAGGATAGCCGTACACTCTCTCCGTAGAGTCCCATAGCAAGTCCGAGTCTATCGAGTAGATTCGCAGTTGAGTTTTGTTTTCTCGATAGGGCCCGTCGTAGATCCATGTGGCGTGGACCACGAAGTACCCCGTCAACGAGTCGATGTCGTACGGATTGCCATCCATTTCGTCGAATCCGTCTTGAGTACTGTTGACGTGCACACCCAAATAGCCCGTAGAAGCGGTCGTGTGAATTCCGAAAAGGGCTTCCTCGGGAGACACGACCAAGGAGGCCTCGGGGGACCATCGGAACAAGCTGTTCCAATCCAATCGACCAGCGCTCACTTTGTTGGCCACGACGACCACGGAGGTGCTTATGTTTCCTACTTGATGAGACGAGCGATACGTACTCTGAACACGAGGCAGGATCAAGTCGTAGTAGGTGCCGATTTGAATTTGCATGTGCGCGCCGTTGTCGAACGCCACCCCCGGCAAGGTGGAATGTTTTCGCAGCACGCTTCCGGTGTTGGTGACGGTGGAGAAAGGAACCGGTGTTTCCGAAGCCATATTGTACAAGGTGACCTCCAAGGTGCCGGGATTCAACACGGTACTCTCCGCTTTGAAATCCATATGCACGAACATCTCCGGAAGGGTAATAGGTGGGTCCAATATTTGAATCAACGACACCATACCAATTTGATCGGTCAAACTCGGCAAAGCTTCCGTGTAGGATTGGTCCAGTAGGATACCCGTTGACGACGTCGTCAACGGTTTGTTCAAAAACTCCTTGACGTAGACGTGATTGCTCTCGGACCCGTCGCGACTGACTTCGATGCTCATTCGGACGTCGATCAAGGTGCCTTCGAAAAGCCCGGTCGTCGGAACCGCGCCGCTGTTAATGATGATGTAGTCACGGGTACCGGACAAAGGAGCCTCCGCGGAGGCTACCAACTCGTCCATCTGGTACCAACTCGTGTCCGCGTCAGCGCCCTTCCTGTATTGCGTCACGATTCGCTCTATTTTCATGTAGTCGGTTTCGAAAGAAGGATCAAACAGACTGAACTGAAGGACAAATCTGATTAGGGCGGCCATGCTGTTTTAATTAAAAAGCAGTTTTAAAAACCCCTCCTCATTGATATTCGTACAGAAAGCCAGCAAGAACGTATCGCGTTCCGCGAGTGACGGCTACACCGCTGTGCTTCTGTTGCCCGCAGAACACCAAGGCCTCGCCGACGCTCGGTTTATGCGTCTCGCCGTTCAAGTGGGTTCCGCCGCCGTCGAAATCGTCGTTCAGAGGAACGATGAAAGAGAACAAGGACCCGTCGCGATGTTTGACCAAATGACTCTGCTTATGAGCGCTGTATCGAATCAAAAACAAATCGTGCACGTCTACGGCACGTTTGTCGAATTCGAACAAAGTCGCCACTTCCGGAATGATCAGCTCGTACACCTTGCTCATCACCACCGGAAAGGCCGCGTTCAATTCCGACACGGGTATGTCGGTCGTGGGATAGTTGTCGTGCCTCTTCTGGGTCCATCCCTTGATCTCCGCGTGCTTCTCGGCTTCGTAAATCATCATGCCGCATTCGTGCTTCGTAAACACAGGGATCGTTGCCATTCGAGTCCTATGTTTGGTCAACACCTCCTGCACTTTTTCGGCCAGATCGCTCTCCATCTTCTCAAAATCCGCAGCATAGTCTTCGATGTAGCGTTTGTGATATTCGTCTCGTATGTAGACGTTTCTGTAGTTCACCCAATAGTATATGGAAAACGTACCTATAAAAAAGAGGACTATCGAAAGGACCCTATACTTCAGCAGCATAGTTTTCTTTCATCCAAATATTTTATTTAATTCAGCAGTGTGTTCATCGAATAACCGATCAAATACGCCAACGCGGAAGCGATCGCACCGTTGCTCAAGGTGACCACGCCCCCCGAAACCAGTGGGCGTTTGGAGATGTACGCTCCGAAAGCGCCGATGCTGAACAGGGTGAAGGCGCACACAACAGTACACCAGGCGAAGATGAAATGCTTGTTGTGGAAATTAATCAATCGCGCCATAATGTAAATCATCAAGGGGAAAAGTCCGAACACGTAGAAAGACACCACCGTGGAGATCGCTTTTTTCACTATCTCTTGATTCTCGTCGGGCTCGCACATGTTGAACTCCAGTAGCATCATGTGATCGATGAAGATCTCTTTGTAGGAGGACTTGGATAGCGTCGCGACGATCGCTTCGGAGTCCTCCTTCGACATCCCTTTCTGCATGTAGAACTGCGTCAACTCGTCCGTCTCGAAGTCCCGGTTTCTCTCGTACTCGATCGTCTCTTTGCTTCGTTCCGAAACGTAGAGGTCTCTCTCGCTGTAGCTGCTGGCGTAGTCACCGAAGCCCATCGAGAAACCGTCCGCCAAGACGTTCGACAACCCCAGCACCAGAATCGTCTTGACGTTCAAATCGGCGGCGTAGCTCGCGGTGACTATGGCGAATGTGGTGATCACACCGTCCACCCCTCCGTAGATGATGTTTTTTAAAAATCCCGAATACACTCCTCCGTGTTGAGTCTCCATGTGCGCTTTGATGTCGATCATGTTATCCTCGCGCGGTTCGTGAATTACTTGAAGCGGCAGCGAGTCGTCCACGTTCATTCAGAATTGTCGATTCTATTCGTTTATTCGGTTTAATCGTTTAAACGAGTTTAAGGTTTGAAGAGTGTGATAGTATAGACATCGAGATGAGCAAAGACGCGATCGGTTATCTCGGAGGAACGATTCTCAGTGTGCAGACCATTCCGCAAATTTGGAAATCGATCCGTACGGGATCGTCGACGGACATTTCCTACGCGTTCCTGCTCTTGAATCTGTTTGGATTAATTTTGATGGCGGTGTACGGTGTGTTGAACGAAGACCCCCCTTTGTACATTCCTACCACTTTGAGCACTCTTTTGACTAATGTGTTGCTGATCATCAAAGCTTGGCATTCGGCCAGAGCCCATACGCCGGTCTTGCCCTAACGACGCATCGGGAAAAATTTGAATTTAAAATCGACGAGATAGACATACAGACCATTCGGATGCCGGTTCTAACTCGTTCGAGGAAGGCCATCCTTCGCAACAAAAACGCATGTGACGAGGAGGCGCGCAAAGCCTCCCTCAAGATCGCAGCGCTCTCGGTACCGGGCGTTGTCAGCCAGATCGCGAGCAAGCTTCCCAAAAAGGACCGTGCGATCAAAGGGTTGTTCACACTGGTCAACGACGCTCGCTACCGCCACGAACTGCAACCGTTCGCGGACGAATACCTGGCGATTCAGGAAAAACGACGAGAGGAACAACGTCTTCGTAGACGAAACAAACGATTGGTACAGTACCGATACGTGCTCAAACACAAATTGGAAAAAAACATCCGTCAGATGACGGATGTTATACAACTGTGCGAAGGGTACCACTACAAATTCATATCGATCAACGCCTTGCTGCTCTATCTCGTGGAGCACAAAGACAATTTGGACACTATAGGTCATTCGTTCGGAATCGTAATAAACACCAAATTGACCGAATACGTGGAGCGGTTCGGCGAGATGGAAATGTTCGAAGAGCGTGACAAAATACTGGAGCACCGCCACAGCTTGTCAGACTATTTGACATGGTCTGCATCCACGATTCAAGCACGATAAAAGAATGTTGTTCTAACTTAAATGAAACGAAAGACCGGCGGGGTGGGCGCTACGCTCTCCTCCATTCGCTCCACTCCACAAAGGGGGCCGAACACCAATCAAAATCGATCCTCTTCGAGACCGATCAAGACCATTCCTCCAGGGTCCTCCATCCCCCTCCTACCGAATCCGGTACAGACTCCGGTCCGTCCGCACAAATACTCTTCGTTGCGTATGGGCACGAAAAAAACTTCAGAAGCTCAGAGCAGTACGTTGTCCGTGATTCCACCGAAGGACCCACCTATCAATCAAATCGTGATGTTTATGGATTGCGACAAGGACGAACTCGAAACGATCCAAATGGACAAATGCAAGTTCGCCCCTCGAAACGAAGGAACGGACAGTCTCTTCATCCAAATAGTTCAGCAAATCATGGAAGAGCTACTGATGAACCCTCTCCTGTTTCCACCGGGTAGGTTCATGTTGATCGATGTGTTGGTCGGATTCATTGTCGACGAAATCGCGTTGATCGCCAAAGCCCAAGATCAGGAGCTTTTCAAGAAGCTCCTCAAGATCGGCGTTTCGATGCATATCAACACCCCCAAACAAGCCAGTGTGACGACCCTCGTGGTTCGCTTCAGCGCCAAAAACATACGGGATCTTCTTCAATTCCATAAATTGGACCAACTGATGAAGATGATCGCCTCCAACATGCTCCAAGAGATCAAGTACAACGTGAACCATCGAATGGAGTTGCACACGATGCGTTTGTTGTAGACTCACCAATCCCTGCACTGACGACGAAACCAGATCTCCATCTCCGGATCCTGATACAAATAGTCGTATCGTACGGACAGCTCTCGGATTCGTTGGCTTATTTTTTCGGCGAGCTCGTCGTTGGTATCCTCCTCACTGGAAGGAAGATAGATCAGCGCCTGCGGCATGTCGTAGGAGCTCTTCATACACGAAGTCATAGACTCGCAAAACCAATCGAAGGGGTACATCGTTTGATCTCGTTATGTATTATGCTTTCAAATTTTTTCACATATAAGGCTTCGCGTACCCTTCCGATATCAACCATTCGTTGATGTTCTTGTCCTTCAAGTATATGGTCGCGAGCAAACGCCCGTATTTTTCGAACTTACCCAGCCGAATACGCACCTGCTGGTAAAGCACTTTCTCCGCCAACGCAACCTTCGCTTTTTCGGCGAGATCTCGCTCCTCCAAGTCGGGTGAGCGGAGCTCCGGGGTGTTTATGCCGGCCAATCTACAGGACCACCGAAAATAGGCCTGCTCTTCGATCGCGAACACCGCGTGCACCGTGTCACCGTCGTAGACCTTGGTAACGATGGCGTCCACTTCGAACCCTTTCAACGAGAACTTAGGAACACGCTTCGCCTGCTCTACGGAGATCATTTCGAGATATATATAGGTTAGGACGATATTAGGTGTCGTATGCGTAATTTATCGAAATCCAATCTACACGTGCTTGTGTTTGTTTCGTTGCCGCGCGCTCCGTGCGTATTCGATGTTCTCCAACAAATCGCTGCGCTCGTCCGAAGACATTAGTAACCAAAGCGACACGATACGTCTCTTAAGCTCCGAATCGCGGTTGTTGGTCCAAGTCACGCGCCGACACAACCCACTCACCTGGTACTCCCCGGTATTCATCAACAGCTCCATATCGTACTTCATTCTGAAGTGAACCTCGTCGACGTCTTCGTCGTACACCGCCATGTAGTTGTTGAAGACGCGCCGTAAAGAGATGTCGTTTGGCATGCATATATATGTAGAATAGACATATAACCTACTCGCCGTACAAGACTCTTCGAAGCGTTCGCGTCCAGGAGTTCGAGGAGTGCGCGTTTCGGGTGTACCACGCTTTACACGCCTCCGACATCCGCGTCCATCGCGCTTTGTCGACGGCCCGGATCAAACGAGGCACCTCCTCGGGACTCGAGACTCTGAGATAATGAACTCCCTCCACGAGCGGTTCGATGTAGGACTTGGTGTCGCACGCTTCGGCGAAGATGGGCACCGTGCCGAGCGCCAAAAGCTCTATGTCGCGGTTGCATTTGCACCCGAAACCTCGTAGACTCAATCCGAATCGACTGTTCGTGAGGATCTGCAGGTACTCGCGCTGCGAGTACTTGTGTTCGTTGCCGGTCATCATCTCGTATCGCTCCACCGACGAACTCCAGTCGCCCGATCGCAGTCGGTGTTCGGCTTGAACCGTGTTCTCCACGTTGCCTACGAAGACGGACTCGCAAGTACGCTCTTCGTACGCCTTCAAGGGAGTGTTTTTAATAAAATCCTCCAGGATCATCGGATGTCGAGCCCAAAAGATCCACTCGCTGTGAGGCGGACGGATCCGTCCGCGACTCTCCTCGATGGAAGGATTCCCCAACAGCACGAAAAAACTGTTCTGCACGTCGTCCGTCAACCACTGGGAGCTCGTCTGGTCTCTGTCGTACAAACACACTTTGGGTTCCAAAACACAGTGGTTTTGCTCCGCCGAATACCGAACGTCCAAATCGACGACGGTTTTGCTCCATATTCGTACCAACTCTCGGAAACTGTCGTCGTTGTGTTGGAAAAGGCCTTGTATCGGTTGCTTCGGGATCGTGAGGATCCAATTGTTCTTGCGCATACGCACGATCATCATGCACTCCCGATATCGCTGGCACTTCATGAGCAAACTGAAAATAAAGGTGTTGAAGACGATTTTGTCGTCGGACGCAAAGTGCGTATGGACGAACACGATCGGTTTCCCTTTGAAGAGCGGCTTTCCTTCGTGTTCTCCGGATCCGCTTTCGAAATATTCGAACATCTTGTTGGGAGGTTCGGGACTCTCCTCCACTTTCCACCAAGACAAGTTGTACTCCTCGCCGAATTGGAAGTGAGAAAACTCCTCCGCCAAATCTTCGATGCACGCCTGTTCGAAGTAACGAGACTTTGTAAGGGCCAATGTCTTCCAGCGTTGTGGTACGCTCTTGTTTCGTGTCCAAAGGATTCCCCCGTTGTACAATCCAAACTTTATATGGTTGTTTTCCAATATTCGGTGAGGGCTCACTCCGATCTCTTTGGTCGTATCCACCAGAATCGGCTCCAGTAGAAGCACATCCGTGTCAATGTAACAAACGTTCTCGTGAGTCGTCAAAGCGAGGTCCATCACGTCCATTTTCTGTAACATCAATTTCTGCCATGTTCCGTTCTTTTCAAGAACAGCTCTCGGGGACTTCCCCTCATCAACAATATTCACCTTAACGTGCAAAGTGAGTCGTAAATACGGCTTCAGATTCTGAATCAAGGAGTTGGTCTCTTTATCTACGAAAAGATAGAGGGGGACTTTCGGGTGATGTACGGACAAGGAGAAAAGCAAACCGATAAGATCGGTTTTTACCGGATTGGTACATATGGAACAAAAGGCGCTGGGAGCTCTTCGCATCGCTATACTGTAAAGACACGTGATTAATTTTTT
>Ga0222719_10005088_pt1 | contig 11411 bp, 13 predicted proteins | sample C33_34DmetaG_FD_165039 | JGI IMG/M metagenome (GOLD analysis project Ga0222719, IMG submission 165039) | Estuarine water microbial communities from San Francisco Bay, California, United States - C33_34D | ecosystem: Environmental > Aquatic > Marine > Unclassified | place: USA: California...
TCCCGCGACAAGCTGCGCTCCCTGCAGCTTCTGGCCCGCAAAGGAATCGGCCTGCCAGTCACCGCTTTCGCACACGACTCCAAGGCCACCGGCCACCTCATCAAATCCTGCGGCGGAGCACCTCTCGTCATCAAACTCCTCGAAGGAACCCAGGGAGTTGGTGTGGTCCTTGCCGAAACCCAAAAAGCGGCCGAGTCCGTAATCGAGGCCTTTCGCGGTCTCGACGCCCACATCCTCGCCCAGGAGTTCATCAAGGAAGCCGGAGGGGCCGACATCCGCTGCCTTGTCATCGGCGGCAAAGTCGTGGCCGCCATGAAGCGTCAGGGCAAGGAAGGCGAATTTCGCTCTAATCTCCACCGCGGAGGCTCTGCAGACGTCGTCCGCATCACACCGGAAGAACGCTCAACCGCCGCCCGCGCCGCCAAGGTCATGGGCCTCAACGTCGCCGGTGTCGACCTCCTTCGATCCAACCATGGCCCCGTCATCATGGAGGTCAATTCCTCGCCAGGACTCGAAGGAATCGAAACCGCCACTGGCAAGGACATCGCCGGCAAGATCATCGAATTCATCGAGAAAAACGCCAGCCCGCACCGGACCGGCACCCGTGGAAAAGGGTAGACCGGTCCGGCAAAATCAACCTTGCCCACTTCCCTGAAAACCCTACACTACATGCCATGAAATTTTTCGTTCTAGTTCTAGCCCCAGCATTCTTCATCTCCTGCTCCGGCACCCGGACAACGGAGCGCAAGGTCGTACCACCGCAAGGAAGTGATTTTGGCAGCAAACCCTGGAACGACCCATCGGTCGGTCCCCGCCCTCAAGGTGTGCTGGGTGGATTGGAGCAAGGTCGCTGATACCGCCACCACAAACGTCTTGAGTGAGCGTTCCGGCTGCCGAAATACCAATTCACGAACCCTGCGAAGGATGCGGCAGGATTCTTGACGTCACAAGTTTCAGTCCCTTCGACGCAGTAATCTGCCCACACTGCTCGGCTGAAACGAACGTAAAACGGATCTTCGGCAATTACCGCCTCGAGCAACGCTTTGCCATCGGAGGCATGAGCGTCATTTTCACCGGCAGGGACACCACACTCGATCGCAAAGTCGCCATCAAGGTTCTCAACGAGGAATATTGTAACGACGAGGTTCGCATCCAGGCCTTCGAGAACGAGGCCCGCCTCACCGCCCAGGTGAGCCATCCCAATGTCGTTAAGATATTCGCAGTCGGTCGGACCTACGGTCGCTTCTACCTCGTCATGGAATTACTCGAGGGCTGGAGCTTCGAGCACGTCATGAAAAAACGCGGGGCCCTCCCCGAAGACGAGGTTCTCGAAATTGCCACTCAGGTTGCTTCCGGACTCCAGGCAGCGAAGCGGGCCGGGATGATCCACCGGGATGTCAAACCCGGCAACATTCACATCGCCCCTGAAGGACGAGCCTGCCTTCTCGACTTTGGACTCGCCCTCATCACCCAGGATGGCCGCGCGCAGGTCGAAGAAGTTTGGGCCACTCCCTATTATGTCCCCCCGGAAGCCCTCGAACGAGGCATCGAAGACTTCCGTAGCGACATCTATGCCTTCGGGGCCACCCTCTATCACGCCCTCTCCGGCCGCCCCCCCTTCGAAACGACCACCAATTCAAACAGCATCCTTCGCAAAGCAAAACAAACCATCCCCCGCCTCTGCAAAGTCGCACCGTGGATCAGCCCCAATACCGGCGAAGCGATTGACCGTATGATGGCCTTCAAGCCCGAACAACGATGGTCAAGCTATGATCAGGTGAAAAAGGCACTGGAACACGCCAAACTTACCGCCGGACAAAAGCCCGCCACCCCGGTTCATAGCGGAACCCGGATGAAACGACGCAAAAAAAACAGAGACTTCGGGATGGTCTTTATGATCGTTATGGTTTCCATGAGCGCGGGGCTTGTCGTCTGGCAACCATGGAAAAAAAACACGCCAAAGCCCGAGAGTCCTCCCGCAACGGCAGGCACCCAAAACACGCAAAAACAAGTCTTCAATCCCAACGGCAAAGACCGCCCCAGCCTGCAGAAAAGATGGGTGGAAGCACGCCAATTCACCCGCTCCGGCGACTACGAAAAAGCCACCGGTAGCTTCCTTTCCATTTCAAGTGACCCAACCGTCTCCGGAATGGAACAAGTCTGGACCACCCTGGAAGCCTCGGTCGCCAAAGCTCTCGCCGGAAAACCGGGAGACGCCCGCCGCCTCATCAAAAAGTCCATCGCCGACCTCGACGCCCTCCCGAAACAGCGTTCCCAGCAAAGACGCTACCGGGAACTCTGCCAGGTGCTGGAGCGCATTCCGCCACCCGCCCCGGAAGATTTCCCGGAAAAACCCAAGGACATCATCGACTGGATGGGCACCTTCGCCCTTGCTCTCAAACTCTGGGACCAAGGTCTGTGGGAAGAAGCCCTCCCCCCGTTTGCCAAGGTTCGTGGCGCGAATCTGCCCGACGAATTCTCTTGGTTCAAAACCTACCAGAACATCGCAGACATCTACCTGGCCGACGGCCAAATTCTCACCCGCCTCAAAAAATTTCCTATTCCGGAAAATGAGCAGGAAGCCAGCGATCAAATTGGCGAAATTGCCGATGCCACGAAAAAGCTCCGCACTTTGGGTCGGGCAAAGTACAGCTTGCGCGCCAGACAAGCTCACCTCGCCCGCCTGCGCAAAGGATTTAAAACCGGACCCGTTGTCACCGAAACCATCACCTGGAAGGAAACGGAATCACGCCTCAGAAAACAAGGAGCATCCTGCCGCTTCGACGCTATGGGGGCGCTGCTCGATTCTCCGCCGAAAGACGCTCCGTCCGAAGCGGTCTGGGCTTGGACCTATCTTCAAAAAAATGCCGCCGCTTTCCTCAACGACCTTGCCACACAGCGCGACTGGACCGCCGAGAAAAAAGATGGCGATGAAATCACCCCCATCTCCGGAGACACCATGGGTTTAAAACTAGAAAATGGAACCGTCGTTCCCTGGTCAGAATTAAAGCCCGAACAGCTTCTGGACGAGCACGCCAACGACGAAGCCCATGCCGTTGCTTTTGCCTGGTTGGTCGGCCTCAATGATCAAGCCGAAGAATTGGCTGAAAACCTAGCCCAACGGGACGAAGAGTTTAAGACCAACTGGCGAAAAATCATCGTCGGCACCTCGCAATAGTTGCACCCCGCTCGTCCCATACCGAAACAACATAACCTCCGGAGTTTTTTTTGCTCTGTTACCACCGATCAGGCAGATTTGATATCTCCTCCATCTTTTCAGGCTAACATCTGAGGCGTGCCACCCGCTACCAGGGGCGCACCTCCGATTTAAGGTTGATCGTTGAGATTGTCATTCCGATTTCGACTCGGAGCAGGTAGCCGATTGTCCTGCGCCGCCTTGTTGGGCCACACGGCTATTTAGGAGTAAACGTCACGTCGACAAACCCGTCAAATTGGAGGGTGAGCATACTGCGCACCAATATAAGCTCATCACCCTCTCCCGCCTTATAGTCGCTGTGCTCCGTCACCGCTACCTTAGCGATGATATGGTAAGGAATCGTGTAACCACGGCGAAACCCGCAGAACATCCGGCTCGTAACCAGATAGACTCCTTCGTAATTTGTCTCGGGTAGTTTCGTTGAGTATTCGGGAACAAGCCACTCAGTCGCAACGAACGGGTCGGCTCTGAAATTTCCGCCGTATTTCTCTTCGAACGGCGCGATCATGCTGGCATGTTTGGCCTTGGTTTCAGGATGTTTCTCGACCAGTTGCTTCACGAAGGTCACAACCTCTTTTGGAACGTCAAATTCAGTATCGCTCTCTTTTTTCACGATTGTCGCGTCTTTCGCGTCTGCGATGCCTTGAGTGGCGATCATGACTAGAACTACAAATGGTATCTTCATATCTGCAACGTTCTCTGCACACTGACCCAGGTCGAGGATAATCGAAGCCGACTTGTCGGCAAGAAGCCAGGTTTCGGGTTCCCGGCGTTCGATTCATCCTCTTGTTGAACTGTTTATCACGGCGCTCTCGTCGCGCCTAGGGAAAAGCTCCCTTCGCCAGCAATTCGAGACCCTTGACTGATGCTGAAACTTTGCATCAACGCCGTCCGAATGGTGTAGAAACAATGAAACGTCCACTCCTTTCCCTGGCAATGCTCGCAGACCTTGGACTCTCGTTTGACAGCCTTCTCGCCAACGCAATTCTTCGGGGCATTCGGAATTTTCGAGAGGCAATCCTTCTCTCCCGCCAACCAGCCATAGTAGCGAATACGCCGGAACCCTTTGGGCACCAGATGTCGGCAAAAACGATGCAGGAATGCCGCAATCGATAGGGTCTTTTCTTCTTTCCGGCCATCCGCTCGATAGTTCTTCCACTCAAAGATCACCTCATTTTTCTCCTCATCAATGCCACGAATCCGGTGGTTGCTGATCGCGATCCTGCTGGTGTAGCGGGCCAGATAGCGCACCACCGCCCGGGTATTGCCCAGCGTGGGACGGCTAAAAATATTCCAACCCGCACGAGCCAGTTCCAGGCGCCAATCCCGCCTCTGCTCCAACGAGGCCAATCCCGCAGGCCAAACGATTTCCTTTTCCTCATCCACCTCTTCGATCTTCTTCAAAATGATCCCACGAAAGATTTTCGACATCACTTTCACCGCAAAAAGATAGTTTGCCCGTGCCTGCTTCCATCGCCCGGTTTCCAGATCCCTCCCTCCGGCGCTCACCAAAACATGCAGATGGGGATGCCAGTTTAATTGGCTGCCCCAGGTGTGGAGAACACCAAAAAACGCACCTTCCATCTTCCAGTTGTTCTTCTGGAAAGTTCGCAAGGTTTCCGCCGCCGACGCAAACAAGATTTCGCTCGCCCGACGGTAGTTGAGTTCGAAGAACTCGTGCCACTTCGTCGGCCCTGTGAAGACGACATGGAAGTGCGGGCAGTCCGCAAGGCGTTCGCAAACCGACTCAGACCACGAGGCCTGCCGTGGTCCGAGACAGCGAGGACAATGACGGTCGCCGCATGAACTGGGATACCACTCACCCCGATGACAGCCGGAACATTCCGCCCGGTTGAAGCCCAATTCACCATGGCGTCATTGGGCGATAAGATTGAGGGTGGAATACTGCGACTCGCTCAATCCTCCGGGCCATTTTGATCGAAAATTCCGAAGAAGATCATTAACACCTGCCCCACTCATCAGTGTTCATGTAAACACATTTCTAAATCCCTACAAGCCCCGATGCGACCCTTCGCTTCTGATGACTTTTAAATTCGCAAGAATTTTTAGTTCAACGTCAAAGCGATGTCACTGACTGCCGACAGCGCGCTCCGACTTCAGGGTAGGGGTTTGAACATTCAAAAAAAATTCGACTCGGAGCGGGCAGGTAGTTGATCATCCGCTGCTTGTTAGCCCTCGTTTGTTGCGGGTCGGTGATCACGGTGTGATGCACGAAGGCACTCACGGAACGTGATTAGGATCAGCAGAAGTCCAAATGCCATTATGAGCAGGCCAATGTTCTGCAAGACTTGTTCCTGCACACCATATGACGTTTCTGAGCGAGGCGGAGAATAACCTTTTACGTTATTAAAGGCAATCGACTGCGCCATAGCCGCAAACACCATGCCGCCGATCGCCGAAATAGAACCCACAATAAATGCAAATTTGGTCTTCATCGTATTTTGTCTCCCGTATATTTGGCTAACGTCATAGGTCAGGCGCGCCGCGTAGCGGGGCTCCCTGCACCCCCTGGTTCGCTGTTGCTTGCAAGGAATTCGTTCTTCTTCCAGATCAGGTAGATAATCAACACCCCTCCAAGAACCGTTCCTACTGGAAAGTTCATGGTTAAAAGTAAGCCATAGACGATCAGGAACCAGAAGAACCATGGAGCTCGATAGCTCTTCCCGAACAACGCCACCGCCATGAGAACGGCTCCAATAAACGACGGAATTATTCCAATCACGGCTGTGATCAGTGTGATTGATATTTCATTTACTAAAGCGCCCGAACTTACGAGTTCACTTTGTGAGAGTTTCTCGAAAGCACCAACCATGCCGACAACAGTCCAGAGGAGGCCTATAACGGCACCGAGTTGAAGCCACGCGCCCCACAGTGCAAATTTTTTTCCGTTGTCTTTATCCATAATTTTCAGCCTATTCTCACTGCATAGATAAGACGATTACAACTTGAAGACGCGATTGGAAGCGGCAGCAATCTTTCGCGATGCGATGTTTTCTTAGGCTAACGTCAAAGTCCTCTCACACCTGCCCGGGGGCGAGGCTTCGACTGTGGGTTGAGGATTGAATGGTCATGGCGGATTAAACTCGCGGCGGGGCAGGTGTTGAGAGCGACGGCTTGTTCGGCTTTTGTTTCAGCCCTCGGCAAAGAGTCCGTGCGCAAATCACAAGACCTGCGCACGCAACTATCAAACCAGTAAGCAGGATCAACAGATTATACATGTGAGCAGACCAGTAAGACAGCTCAGGTTGAAATATCCAATCCAAATGCAAGAAACTGAAATCCAGAGGACTTGTCCCATGCCTGCCCCACCCCAATACTTTCAGGCCATAAAACATTACAACCAGTCCAAGGAACGCAGTGATTACACCGCATATACCCCAAATGATCTTTTTAATTCTCTTCATTATCTATGTATAGCAGCGATGTGTGAAACTCCTGTGAAAGCTATGCGAAATCTTGGGGAATTCTTGTGCCGTCCAAGGTCAGGCACGGCGCTTGTCTCCGTTGCCTGCACCGCCTTTATTGTTCGGTACTCGACAGGTTAAGTTCGTGCTCCCTAAATTCCATGCGAAAATAGAAATAACCCGCGATGTAGATACAGACAATGATTGGGATGAATTCGATTACCGGGTAGCCTCGAATACTGAACAGACTTCGGTAGGCTTGATACCATTCCATTCCCCATTGATTTGTGGCCCATCATCCAAACGTAGCCACCAGACTCGCGAAAACGACAGTCCATGAGGCCGTGAAGCCGAAAAGTCTTGTCGTTTGAAGCCAATCTTTAGGAAGCGGCCACCCAAGAAAAATGGCGTGATAAAGCCGTTTCTTCTCCAGGTTGCAGCGATATAGCTGAATAGAGATATATTCGGCTAGAGTTTGTGGAGTCTGTTCCATACTTGCTGGAGCATACCTCACATATGCCAATAAAGGTGCGAGCACGAAAGCCAATATACCGATTACATTAGTAACGATAAGTTGAGTGGTATCGAGTCCAAAGACAGAGACGAATGGATTCGCCTCTCTGCTAAGAGTGGGGTTGAAATGTAGCGTTGTGGCTAAATCTGCCCATCTGGCAGCGATGACTGAAAGAAACGCCACTGCAGCAACGGCAAAACGTGTCTTCTTGGATGGGTCAGTGGCTTTGCTCATGAACGTGGTGGATGTTAGGCGAAGGTTTCTTAGCCGAACGTCCACCTTGATTTTCGGCGCTATTGCGACGTAAACTCCAAGGTCTTGGATCCCTTCTTTCGTGTGACTTCGGCAATCAGCAGGAGCAAGCCAAGGACGCTGACAGCACAACCCGCCAAGGCAATGGCGTTTGTTCTTGCCAGTACCTCGGAGACGAAGTCGCTGGGACCTTGCAGGTGGATGCGGTCCTTCTCTGTCATTCCGTCTGCCAGCTGACCTTCGATCTTGTCGACGACTTCAGTGTGACGTTCAAGTGTTATCCTCGAGTGGGCGCCAGCAAACTGCGCTTGCAGCCAGATCAGCATCCCCAACAGCATCACAGCGCCACACAGAGTTATTCGTATCCATTTCATTTGTTAAGTCATGGCCAACGCCTCGGATCAGGAGCGGCTATCCGCCGTCGCCTGTATCCGGCTTGTTAGGAACTCGTACAACATTCGAGATGTAACTCTCATCATCTGAAACGGCAATTACGCAAACTCGCCCGCGTCCGTAATAGCTGGTTCCTAGGTCGAAAAGGTGCGCGTTCAGGCCTACCGTAAAGGCAGCACCTTCTCCCTGAGCTCCTCCTCGCAGTTCGATTCTCTTTTCGTGTGGATACCCACCTGGAGGAGCCGGTTCGTCAACCCAGCAGAGGTAGAGATTATACCCTTTACTCTCCTGATTAAGCTGAGGCAGCCCCTCTGTGGCCAGAACAAGGACATCTGCCCCCTTCTTATCCTTCTTGAGTTCCAGTTGCAAAACCTGAGGAGCCTCGTTTTCGACCTTGATTTCCTCGTTGCGGTCGCACCCGACCACGAGCATGAATACAAGCAAGCTGATTATTGTTCCATTTCTCATTGTTTATTTTCCGAACGTTGAAAGTGAGGCACGGCGTTAGCCGTTGCCTCCACTGCCTTGTTCGGCGTCTATTCTTTTGGCGTGAAGGGGGCTTTAGAACCTCTCTTTATGGCTGGGTTGAGTTGAACGTCACCCTCGGTGCATCTCTCTAGAAATCCGTCCACATATATCTCGTCGCCCGCCTTTAGATTATCTTCGCCCCAATGCCAAGTTGGGAAGACGCAGTGAATGTTGTGGTCTAAGTAAATGTGGTTCCCGTCATCGCGATTTTGGACGCGAAGCACCTTCCCTTTAACTGTGATCATCCTCCCGATAAATGGCTTGCCTTTGCTCGCAACGTCATGCGCATGAAACTGAGCGGCAGGCTTCCCATAGTCCAACTGCCAGCCTTTTGTGCAACTGCTTGCGAGACCTGCGAGGATAAGTGCTGCCAAGATCGTTAAGCATCTTGTTCTCATGTCATTTCCCTTCTCTGGCCGAACGTCGAAGTCCTCTCACACCTGCCCGAGGGAGCGGCTTCGACTGCGGGTTAAGGGTGGAATGATCATGACGGATTGAACTCGCGGCGGGGCAGGTGTTGAGAGCGACGCCTTGTTCGCCTTATGGCGGGCTATTCACCTCCTGGGACTCCCCACGCCCACTCAAAATCCACTTTTGCCGTCTTACCCGATGTGAGCTCGGCGTAGGAGGCTGGCTGGACGCTCTTGATTCTTACCAAAACGTACCGCTCGCCTTTCGTCTTCACCCAGAAAGCGAGACCTTCCTTGTTTTTCGTAATCGGCCGGAATCCGACAACTGACTCTGTGTCCTCCCGCGGGAGATCGCGTAGGGACACTTCCTCCCAGCTCTTCTTGCCGACCGGAAAGATAAAGCCTTTGCGGTCATCCTGCCCGAACAGCGCGCCCTGTGAGCAGTCGTCATCATCGAAGTAAAAGATGATATCAGCCTCCCGCTTTTTGGACGCTGCCTTCGCCTTCTCGAATGAGTAAGCCGTTGTGAGCAACTTCTCGCTGCACTGCAGCGATCCCTGCTTCACCACAGCGTCGGGCGGGTTAGCGTCGGTTCTTTGCGCGGAGTCATCAGCACGGGCCATGAGCGCCGCGGCGGTAATTAGTATTGCGATGTGGGTTTTCCGATTCATTTCGTAGCGATTCTTTCTTGGCGAACGTTTGAGGTGCGGCAGGGCGGAGTGAAACTATCCAGAGCGAAGCGAACTACCACGCTGCTCGTCCTTGCCACCACCGTCTTGTTCGACGATGTTCCTTGAGTAGGCAGCGCCGATGCGGGTCACCATGACAAGGGTAACGACATAGAAAATCACATCAAACACGTCGGAGATAATGAAGGTCATGGCCGACGCGGCGTAGCTGCTAGCGCTAGAGTAGTCAATTTCCTTTAAGAAAACGCCCCCGGCAAGGTAAGCCGAAATGAGCCACAGCGCCCACCACCACTTGACCACGGAGTGGGTAGTGGAGGCGCCCTTATGGCTTACCTGCCAGATCTCCTTCATGACTTGGTAGGGTTTCCAGAGGTTTGCGATCGGGATAAAGTCCCATGCAATAGACCATACCGGGGTAAATCTCATGGATTCGCCGGAAAGAGCTCGGAGGTTCTTGTTGCTTCTGTAAGTCCACCAAAGAATCGTTGGCGTGAGGCTTGGGGTTCATTGTCATCTTCTTTCGTTGTTCGTTTCAGCGCTGACACCCGCTACTGGGAGCACCGCCTCGCAACAGGGTGAGGGTGGAATTGAGAGGATCATTTGATTCACTAGCAGAAGTGGGTTGCCCAGGTTCGCCTTGTTCGCCCTGCTCTGTTTTCATAATGGCGCCTCCTTAGTTTTTGTTATACGCCATGACCCTCGCCGAAAACGAGTAGCAGCGTAAATATGATAACAGGAACCATGGTCAGGAAAAGTCCGAGACCTTGTTTCGCATCCGGGCCTGATTGCAACGGTGGACACTTAGTAAGCCACACCCCGCAAGCGAAAGTAGACAATGCTATAATGTTCCAAAACAAAATATGGACTCCGAACAGAGTAGCCAGGAAATGGCAATAAACAAATCCAAAGACAATTTCAGACAAACCGCCACTAAGAAGACCAATGATGACGGGAAGGACAATCATCTGTCCGACCAACGCCAATGCACCGAGCGCCGACAGGAAAGGCTTTAAACGTTTTTGGCTCATACTACTCTCTTTGCGAACGTCCGAGGTGTGGCACCCGCTACCGGGAGCGCCGCGTCGCAACAGGGTTTAGTGTCCGATCAAACAGGGTCATGTCGACACGATGCGAGTAGCCGGTTGTCCACCACCGTCTTGTTCGACTCTTGGTCTATTAAGGAGACACGCCAATGCTGTGATGCCCCCATAAACTCCACCTGCCAAGGATGACTGCAGCATATTGTCCGTCACCGGGCGGCTATAAAGCACCGATAGAACCAAGGGAACCGTGACGAAGCCTATCAGTGTTCCTGTTAGGATGCCTGGAAACCATCTCCATAGCGCGGATAGAGGTCGGGAATAAAAGCGCAAGAACAGGGGTAATCCGATCAGAAGGAACGCCAGAAAATGCACGAGAGCAGCAATTCCAGCCACGGCAAGAGACAGACCAAACTGCGCAGAAGCAGAACCTATTGGGTCTGGGTCCGGGGGTTCAAATAAGCTCGATACCCAGAAGATTGCTGGACTGGCGACGACGCAAATGGCCGAAGCCTTCGCCCATGCCTTTAATGCTTGCTTCTGTAGTCCTTCCTTTTGCATGGGTTTCTTGTCGAACGTCAAGCATGAGGCACGGCTGACCGGGAGCGCGCGCTCGATGCAGGACAAGGGATAGAGTTGTAGAGAATCATTCGAATACGGGGCGGGTCAGCCGTTGCCCTCCATGCGCTTGTTCGGCGCGCGCTAGTCAGTGTGCTTCCCGGGTGCGTTTCGGAAGGCGAAGAAGAGGCATCCATATGCAAGTGCTGTTGCGATCCACGTGCAGACGAGAGGAACGAGCATCAAGTCTCGGGACGAATATGATGCTCTCTCAGGCGGGTTAAATAGCGGGGCAAGTTTGACCGTCGCAGATGTTCCCATTTCCCAAGGCGCGCAGAAAATGGTCAAAAGGAATGCGCACGCAGCACAAATCGAAATCAACTTT
>Ga0222719_10005092_pt1 | contig 11405 bp, 5 predicted proteins | sample C33_34DmetaG_FD_165039 | JGI IMG/M metagenome (GOLD analysis project Ga0222719, IMG submission 165039) | Estuarine water microbial communities from San Francisco Bay, California, United States - C33_34D | ecosystem: Environmental > Aquatic > Marine > Unclassified | place: USA: California...
TAATTAATTTAATAACGACAGTTATATTATACTGTTAAAAAGAAAAAAGTCAAGGACTATTTTATGAATTTTCATGATTCTTTAGTAAATTTATTTGAAGTGTATGTCGCAGAAAGCGAAAAGTTTGAGACAGGCAATAAAGCAGCAGGAACTCGCGCAAGAAAAGCACTTGCCGAGATTTCTAAGTTTTGCAAAGAAAGACGTGCAGAAATTCAGAACATCAAAAATTCTGACTAAATAGGTAATTAATTAGAGAAAAAGAAAATGGCAGAACCATCTAAAACAATTTTCAGCGATTTAGATCTTGGTTTTATTGCGCATCCAGTCACCAAGCAATTGGTTCGTAAGACTAATAGGGAGTCAGTAAAACAATCTGTCAAATCTCTTATTCTCACAGATTTTTATGAAAGACCATTTAAATCTAACATTGGTTGTGGGATTCGAAATTATTTGTTCGAACTGTTCACACCAATCACAAAACAACAAATGGAAAAGGCAATTCGTGAGGTAATTGATAATTATGAACCTCGCGCAGAACTTATCGATGTATTGGTTGAAGAACGCCCAGATTTAAATGCATTAACAGTTTCGGTTGCATTTTATATTATAAATGATCCGAACCCAATTGTATTAGACGTAATACTCGAGCGAGTCCGATAAATGGCAACATCAGCAAACAGTTACTTACAAGTTACAGAACTCGATTTCGAGGATATTCGTACGAACCTCAAATCGTATCTTTCCACACAAGATCAATTTAATGATTATGATTTTGAAGGTTCTGCGATGTCAGTCCTTCTTGATGTTCTATCATATAATACGCATTATAACTCTTATTATGTGAACATGCTTGCGAATGAAATGTTCCTTGATACTGCGCAACAAAGGGATTCAGTCGTTTCTCATGCAAAGTTATTGGGTTACACTCCAGTATCAGCGATTGGTGCATCTGCTAACGTTCAAATAACATTTACTGGTGTGGCAAATACAGTAACACAGTTTACAATTCCTAAGAATGCAAAATTCTCCACTACTGTTGATGATATTGAATACACATACGTTACTCCATCAGCGTACAAGGTGATAAATCAATCAAATACATTTACATTACCTATTACGATTAAAGAAGGTGTTCCTTTAACACATCGTTTTACTGTCAATGATAATAACCCACAAAGATATGTTATACCAAACGTTAATGTTGACACGACAAGCATTACAGTTTCTGTTCAAGAATCTGCTTCTGATACCACAACAACAGAATTTACTCGCGCAACAAATATTCAAACAATTTCTTCTGAAAGTAACATTTATTTCTTAGAGGAAGCATATGATGGCAAATATGAAATTGTATTTGGTAGTGGTTCTTTAGGTAAGGCACTTAGAAACAACAACATTGTAATTATTAATTATTTGGTTTGCAATGGGGATGCAACAAACGGTTCGTCAACATTTTCAGTTGATGACTTAGGTTCTATAAGTGTATCATATACTGCAGCGACTTTATCAACAAATACCACGTCAAGAGGTGGTCGACCACAAGAGACTACTGAATCAGTTAAGTTCAATGCCCCAAGACATTACCAAACACAAAACCGTTGTGTTGTTGATAATGATTATCAGAGAATTTTGCTTGCTGAAAATCCAGATCTACAATCGGTAATTGCCTTTGGTGGAGAACAAGCAAGTCCAGCAGTATATGGTAAAGTTTATGTTGCTGTTAAACCATATTCTGAGCAGTTTGCAACCGTTGCTCGTAAACAACAACTAAGAGAGTCTATTTTAGATAGAACACCATTAGCAATTGATCCTGTGTTTATTAATGCAGAATATACTTATCTTATTCCAACAATTACAACATATTATAATAAAACGACGACAACTTCTACATCTTCTCAAATTGAACAATCAATCAGAGATACCATCACTTCATTCTCAACAAATAATTTAGAACGTTTTGGCAACCGTTTAAGATACTCTCGTTTTGTTCGTGCGTTGGATAATATCAGTACAGGGTCTATTCTAAACAACGATGCAGCGATAAAATTAGAAAAGCGTTTCGTTCCAAATACACAAAGAGCAGAAAAGGTCACAATCAATTTCAATAACCCTCTTAGAACTTCTACACTAGCATCAACACAGTTTACTTTCCAAGGGTTTTTATCTTATCTTGATGACGATGGTCTTGGCAATGTTAGGATCTATCGATTTGACGACAATCGCCAGAAGGTAACAATTCAGGCAAATGTAGGAACAATTGATTATACCGCAGGCACAATAGAAATTGAAAACTTTAATCCAACGGCATATGCTGGTAATGAAGTTAAAGTAAATTGTACACCAGACAGATTAGATATTATTCCTGTTCGTGAACAGATTCTTATTATGAATGCCTCGGATGCAATAATTACTTTAGTTGGTGAGTCTGACTAATGGCAGTCAATGATAAGTTATCAACGCTTGTAGCAGAACAGTTTCCTGATTTTTACAAGGAAGAAGGTCCAAAATTCCTTGCATTCATGGAAGCATATTATGAGTATCTTGAAACGACAGGGAAGATGACCGATGCGATTCGCAATCTACAATCCTATCAAGATATATCAACAACAACGGATGATTTCTTACAGTATTTTATTACCACATTTTTGCCTAACGTTCCTCTTGACATTGCGGCAGATAAAAGATTATTTGTAAAAAATATTATAGAAGGCAACCTTGCTCGTGGAACTCTTGCAGCATACAAACTGTTGTTCCGCGCACTGTACAATGAAGAAGTTGAATTAAATTATCCATCAGACCAAATCCTAAAAGTTTCTGATGGCGATTGGCGTAAAGAAAGATATCTCGTTTCCTCTTATGATCCTACCACATATAACTTTATTGCTAAGACAATTGTTGGAACAGAATCTGGTGCTCAGGCACTTGTAGAAGATATCATCCGCAAAAATATTCGCGGAAGAGACATTATGCAAATTCTTGTCTCTAACGTTCGTGGTGCATTTAATGATCAAGAACCAATTCGCTTATTTTCTGACACTCAAGCAGAAGGACATACAACGATAGTTGAAGCAGGTATTGATGGTGTCACCATTCTTTCTCCTGGAGGTGAATATCGTCAAGGTGATGTTGTCAATTTGATTTCTTCAGACAAAGGTGATTTTGGTAAAGTTGTTGTCACACAAACTCAAGATCTTGGTGGTACATTAACATTCTCTTTAACCGATGGTGGTTCTGGTTATACTGCTTCAACAGATCCAGGTGGTTCAGTCATTGAATTTATTGGAGGGGATGGTAGTTCCCCTGCTTCATTCCAAATTGGACAAAACGATATTGTTGATACTTTTGCTATTGCTATTAATACAAATTTAATATCGTCAAATAATGTGTTTGGTTCTCTTGCTCCAACAGTTCAATTTGCAAATGGTTCTTCAGGGCAGATGAGTATTTTTGCAAATACTATTTTGAGTGCAGCGGATTATGGATTCCCAGAAGCAGCAGAAGAAGTAACCAATAGAAACTATCGCGATCATGCCAATGCAATTATCAATTTGGCAAACACATATACCATCAGTGTTGGTGCTTCATTATATGGTAACACATCAAGTGCAAACGCAACCGTTTTAGAAATCGTTGATGCTACGGCAGGTGATGCTTGGTTCCGAGTTGACACGTATCGCCAGTTTACGAACGGTGAGCATGTTCATATTAGTAACACGACAGGAACTGATATTGGGACGGTAAATTCTTTCCAAGGAAATACGATTGGTTATCATGTAGCACAAATTGGTTGGATAGCAAATACATCAATTTCTCCTTTAAATGACGGCGATGAGATTGTTGGTCGCACATCAGGTGCTTTTGGTGTAGTTAAAAAAGTTGTTGCCCTAACAGCGAATGGTTACTCGCGTGGAGCAGGTGGTGCTGATGACAGAGACTTGTACACGGTTCAAGTCACAGCAAATAATACTGCTAACCTAACCTCTCAGTTTGATACTGGTCCAATGAAACGTTTCTTAGAAAACGAAGGATTACGTCTAGTTGGTGCGAATACTACGGTCGGTAATGTTGTTTCGTCAACTTCTAATTCATCAATAGAAAATATCTACACTCGTCTTTCCGATGCGTTTAATTTTGAGTCAACAACTTTTGGTACGATTGCTTCCCTCTCGCTCCCTGTTGGTGGTTCTGGATACACTGTTGCTCCACAAATCAGAGTTAGAGAAAATGATATTGCAGCACTTGGTGTGGGCGAGCAGTATATTACTCTACACTCTAATAATATAAATTGGGGATCAGGTAACTCATCGTTCACTAAACTAGACACGAACGATAAACTCTCGCAAGCAAATACTGGTGCTTCTGGCGAAGTTAAAGGTGGTTCTGGACCAAATCAATTGATTTCTTCAACGGTTTTGGCAAACGGCACATTCGAAATGATTGTTCGTGTTTGGCAGGATCCTTTACAGAGAAGACCAGGAAATATTCAATTCGCGAATAATCAATTTGTAGATTTAGAAATCTACGATTCTTCTCATGTTTTTGGTGAAGTAGATACTCGTACTCCAGCAGATTATGCAACTGCCAAAATCGTAAAAATTCAAGACGAAGGTATTTTGGGTGAGAATGCAGTTATCACTGCAGGGGTTGGTGCCAACGGCACAATTACTGGATTGCGTGTGCTTGACTCTGGTTTTTGTTATCGCGATAATGAAATCGTACTTTTACAGACTCCAAGTAGAAACTTGGGTACTTCTGCTCGAGTGCAGATCTCTCTAGGAGATGTGGCGAACTCAGAGGGGTATTATGCAACCTCAAGAAGTCAGTTGGACACTTTGCGTGGTTATATTCAAGACGGAAGATTCTATCAAGAATTCTCTTATGAACTTGTTTCACCAATATCATTAGATCGTTATCGTGACTATGCTCTTGAGTTGGTGCATCCTGCAGGACAAGGACTATTTGGTCAGTACAGAACACAATCTAACGCAGATATTACTGTTTCTGCGACCAGTGTAAATAGAAAAAGAAGTATGGTTGATGGAACAGTTTCTATTAATAATGGTTCGTTTGATGTTACAGGTTCAGGCAGTAACTTCACTTCAGTTTATGCTAACGGTGAAGTTATGGTTATTGAAGTTGCACCAAAAGAGTTCTATCAAATTCCTATAAATATAGTATCAAATGATACAACAGCAAACCTAACTATTGCATGGGCGAATACTAACCTTTCTGGCGCAAATGCTTACTACTATACGGGATCAATATCATAATGGCAACTTATAGATACGCAACGAAAGATTTATCTATCACATCTGCGGAAGCATTTTTAGAATCAGTCACTACTGACACTGTAACTAGCGATACTTATTATGTTGTTTTAGGTAATGTATATCCTTATCCAAACGAACCAACACCAGTAATTCCTGAAGACAATGAACAGTTCTTACATTATGAAGCACATCGTCAGTTTATTGGTGGTAAGAGAATCGATGCGAATGATGTTTCTCATGTAATACCTCGTTACAATTGGACTTCTGGTACTGTATATTCAATGTATCGAGATACTGATGAAGATATGTATGATCGTCAGTTTTATGTGTTAACAAACGAATATAACGTCTATAAGTGTTTGTATAATAATAAAGGTGCAGCGTCCACAATTAAACCAACAGGATTTTCAACTTCATCGTTCACAACTTCTGATGGGTATACTTGGAAGTTCATGTATTCAGTTTCACTTGGTGACGCTGACAAATTTATGACGACTGTACATATGCCTGTTAAGTATATTGCTAACACAACAGGAGATGGTGGGATTGAATCTGATCGCCAACTTGCAGTTCAGAATGCAGCAGTAAACGGTGCAATTAACATTGTAGAAACAGTAGAAGTTGGTTCTGGTTATGCTCAGGTTGCAAACGGTGTTGTTGAAGCAGGTGGTAAATTTACTTTAAGAATTTCCGGAGATGGCGCGCCATCTCCAATCGATAACTACTACAATGGTTCTTCAGTATATGTTATCTCTGGTACAGGTTCTGGTCAACTACGTCGAATCACTGATTATGCTGGTACAACAAAAACACTAACTGTTAATACAGCATTTGCCACGGTTTGTAATACTGATTCTCGAGTTATTATATCACCAACAGTTACAATTATTGGTGATGGTGCAGGGGCAAAAGCATATACTCGGGTTGATCCTACCACAGGAGCAATTGCCAACGTATCAGTAATTGATGTTGGTTCTGGATACACTAGAGCAAAAGCATTGATTACTGCTAACTCTATTCACGGTGCTGGTGCAACTGCTAACGTTGTCATCTCACCAGTTGGGGGTCATGGTCATAACCCTGTTCGGGAACTCTATGCTGATAAGATTATGTTGAATGTTCAGTTTAATGGTAGAGAAGGTGTTTCTGCTAACGGCAACGGTTATATTCCCTCAAACACAGAGTTTAGAACAATTAGCATATTGAAAAACCCTATATTGAAAGTTGATGCAAATAATAATACCATAAGCACTGAAAGAGTTGCAAATACAACGAACAGTCCCAGCACTTTGCGATTTACGACAAGATTGCAAATTTCTTACTTACAGATGGACGGATCAACTCCGGTTAATCCATTAGAAGTCAGAGACATTATTACTAATGAACGAAATAGACTGAGAGCAGAACTTGGTACACTAGAATTTGTAACGGAACTGTCGCCAATAAAACGTGCTAATCAAGCACTAGCAAATGCCGTCCAAGGTGCAAATGGTAACGTAGTTTATATTCGTGATGATGAGACAGAAACTGATCCATCCTTCTATGTTGCATACCTAAATAACGTAGACAGTTATAGTAATTATGCTGCTTTCACCAAAGATGATGTAATTTTGACCAGCGAAAGCGAAGAAAAAATTGCAACGGTGGAAGCAATAAAAGGTCCAGAGGCAAATACATACTCTGGAGAAATCGTCTATATTGAAAACGTGCAAGCAGTTGAGCGCGATCTCGATCAAGAAGAAGATATTAAAATCATTTTAGATTTTTAAAGGTAGAATAAATGGGCATCGAAACCAATCTTAACCAAAGTCCTTATTTTGATGACTTTAATGAGAACAAAAACTTTCACCGAGTTCTGTTCCGTCCAGGGTATGCAGTTCAAGCAAGGGAACTGACTCAACTTCAAACAATTCTTCAGAATCAAATTGAACGATTTGCTAATGAAGTTTTAGTTGATGGGACTGTCGTATCTGGTTGTGGTGTGAAAGTCAATGGTATTGACTTTGTTAAGTTGCGTGACAAAGACGCAAATAACAGAGTAATGTTGCTTGGCGATTTTTATTCTAGTGGGGTTGTTGCTAATGCGGTTATCACTGGGGCAACAACAGGAATTACTGCTCAGTTAATCGATGTCGCTGAGGGTTCTGAAACTGCTGCTCCAAACTATCTTACTCTTTTTGTAAATTACACAAATGCAGGTTCAAACAACACAGTTAAAACATTCGCGAATAATGAAGTTCTTCTCGTTCGCCAACGTTCTAACAGTGAGTTTATTGTTGCTGCCAACACGATTACTGCAAATGCTTGTGGTTTAGGTTTGCGTGCTACTGTGAGTGATGGTATCATTTATCACAAAGGAAATTTCATTCGCGTAACTCCTCAAGGAACTATTGTCGAAAAATATAGCACAAGAGCAACTAAAGCACTCGGGTTTGTGACTCGTGAAACATTAATTGATTCTAACCAAGACTCCTCTTTATTAGACAATGCTTCTGGTTCAACTAACTTCTCTGCTCCAGGAGCAAATCGACTCAAACTTAGTCCAACGTTATCAGTTAGGGCAATAGACACAGCAAATACTACAACATTCTTTACCGTCGCAAATATTGAAAATGGAATCATCACTCAGAAGTTTACAGACTCAACATATTCTGATATCGGACAATACATTGCTCAAAGGAATTATGAAACAAGTGGGAACTATGCAGTAGAACCATTTAATATTCGTATTCGCGAACACTTAAACTCTGGTTCTAATTTAGGAAAATATGATTCCGACTTGGGTAATGTCAACAAACTCGTTGCTGAGGTTGAAAAAGGTATTGGATATGTAAATGGCAACAGGGTATCTTTAGAATCTTCTGCATTCAGAAGTTTTGATAAAGCAGTTGATTATGAAGTAAAAGATGCTCGTGTAATTGGTCAGGCAATTGGTCATTACGTTATCTGTGATGATGTTGTTGGTACTTGGGACATGCAAGGTTTACGCGAAGTTACTCTTTATAATTCTGCTCAAGACGGTGCTACTGGTTTGAATTATGGTGCTCAATCAGCATCTGGTTCATCAGTTGGTACTGCCAAGATTCGTGGCATTCAATATGAATCAGGAACTCCTGGAACTCCAACTGCTCGTTTTAGAATTTATCTGTTTGACATTCAAATGGATTCAGGAAAATCATTTGACTTTGATGTTAAAGGGTTATATATTAACAATACTTCTGGTCCAAAGTCAATGGCAGACGTTCTTGTTGTTAACGGTAAGCGTCTACAAGAAGCAGGACTTAACTCTCTGGTTTTCCCATTCTCTCAGTCAGGTACAAAAACACTGAAAGATGCTGACAATAATGTTGATACACAGTTCGTATTCAGAACAGAGAAAACTGTAAGTTTTAGTACTGCAGGTACTGCAACAGTTTCTGCAAATACTGCACACGCTGGCGGCACTGAAACTCTTAACGATACAGGTAGTCCTTTAACAACTGCCGATGAAAGGAATGTTTTGGTTGTTGCTAAAACGGCAGCAGCAACATCACCAATGACTGGTTATATTTCTGATACTTCTGGAACGACTGTTACTGGTGTAGGAACTTCTTTCCTAACAGCATATCAAGTTGGTGACTTGATCACTATTATTGATTCTCCTGAAGAAACTGCGCGTGTAGTTACAGTAACTAATGATGCATTGATGACAGTAGCACAAACTTTATCTACTCGTACTGGTGTTACATTAGGGCATAAAAAGTCATTCCCAACAGGGTATATTTTTGACCTTGCTGCAAACGGAACTATCAACTCATCTTCTACACAGTACACCATTGATTTAGAGCAAGCAAACCTTGCTTCTACATTCACTGCCTCGGTTTACTTTAACGTGTTGCGTTCTGACGCTGTTCAAACTACGAAGACGGTAAACAAAGACAAGTATGTCCATATCAATACAGGTTCTCACTCTGCTAGTGATTCTGGACCATGGTCACTAGGCGTTTCTGATGTATTCAAGATTCAAAATGTTTACCTTGGAACAAATACGACTGTAACGTCAAGCGATACTGATGTAACTACACATTTTGAACTAGACACAGGAATGAAAGATGGTTTCTATGATACCTCGTATTTGAAGAAAAAGTCAACATCTTCTCTAAACACAACCAATAAAGGGTTGTTAGTTAAATTAAGTTACTTTGGTCGTGACCGTTCTGCAGGTATTGGTTTCTTATCGGTTGATTCGTATCCTATCGATGATGCAAACACTGCAAACTCCTCAGCAATCACAACTTCTGAGATTCCACTGTTTAGATCACCAAGAACAGGTAAGTATTACGATCTGCGCGATTCTATTGACTTCAGACCGATTCGTCAAAACACAATTACTCCTTCTGCTAATGCAGTAGCAGTACAGACTCCAAGCATTACTAACCCTGATGCAAACACTTCATTCAGTATTGATTCTGATGGTGCTTATTGCCCAACTCCTGACGAAAACTTCCAGACTGATATTCAGTTCTACTTGCCTCGTCGTGACAGAATCGTGATAACATCAGAAGGAAGAATTGATGTTATCAAAGGTGTTCCTTCATTGAATCCGAAAGCACCTGAAGAAAAAGCAGGGTCAATGACTCTTGCCACTTTAGATATTCCAGTTTATCCTTCACTTTCTCCTTTTGTTTCTAGACAAAATGATCGCCCTGAGTATCAGGTTCGTTTGTCGTTAGAAAATAATCGTCGATACACGATGAGGGATTTGCGTACAATCGATCAAAGGGTCAAGAACCTCGAGTATTATTCTTCACTAAACTATCTTGAAAATAGTGCTAGAAACAAACAAATTTTTGGTAGCACTGGATTAGATCGATTCAAGAATGGTTTCTTGGTAGACAATTTTGATGGACACAACCTTGCTGACACATCGAAAGTTGGATATCGTGCAGCAATCGACAGGAACAATACTGTTCTTCGCCCAAGTTTTACACGTTCAGATATCGGATTTACAAAAGACTTATCTTTAACATCAACAAACTTGACGCAAAAAGGTAATATCATCACGCTATCACATACTGATTCTTTGTTGTTGAATCAGCGGTTCGCATCAAAACAAAGAAACTGCGTGCAAGAACTTCAGTTTAACTGGTATGGTGAAGTTCTGATTAATCCTCCAATGGACAACACACCAGACATTACAACGTTGCCTGATATTCAAGTTGACTTTGATGGTATGTACACTGCTATTGAAGAACTTGCAAGAGTTGCTGGTGTCACAATTGGTACTGACTGGGGTCGGTGGAGAACAGTTGACGAGTCATCAACAACGGACACATCGGTTGGCACAAGTGTTGGTGTTGCAACATCTGGTCGAACTACGACTACAACCACTACGACCACAACAACAGCAGTTACAACAACACAAACTGATCAAATTCGTAACGGAATCAAAACTTCTATTAGTCCATCAAATGAAACATTCAGTATTGGAAACTTTGTAGAGAACGTGGCAGTTAGGGATTACATCAGATCGCGTAACTTAGAGATTACTGGTGTACGTCTGAAACCGAATACTCGCGTATATCCATATTTTGATGAGGAATTGGTAACTGGGTATGTGACTCCTGCAAACAGTTCGTTTGCGAATACTGGGGTTGAGGGTGGTAACCTTGTTACAGATAGCACTGGTACGCTATACGCAAACTTCCGAATTCCTAATGATGATAATCTGAAGTTCCGAATTGGCACAAAACGTTTTGAATTCAGAGATGTTGCTAATACACAAACACAATCATCGTTGATCACAACGTCTGCTCATGGAGACTATACAAGCATTCCTTTAGACGTCACACAAAGGGGTTCTTCAGTCAACTTGGTTGTTCCACAGTTATCTAAAAACCGAATTTCAGACAAAAGAACACTAACTTCTGTGGTGACTAATGTTTCTGTTGACCAAAGGGTCGAACTTTCAGTTGCAGAGTTACAGAATGATAGTGGCAATAGAGATGATGATAACAGTGAACCAGGACGAGGGAGAACAGAATCCAGTGGATTCACTGGATGGGGTTGTGACTCAGATCCTTTATCACAAACATTTACGGTCTCTGCTGGAGATACAGAGGGAATATTCCTTACCAAGATGAATCTTTTCTTTGC
>Ga0222719_10005094_pt1 | contig 11403 bp, 10 predicted proteins | sample C33_34DmetaG_FD_165039 | JGI IMG/M metagenome (GOLD analysis project Ga0222719, IMG submission 165039) | Estuarine water microbial communities from San Francisco Bay, California, United States - C33_34D | ecosystem: Environmental > Aquatic > Marine > Unclassified | place: USA: California...
AGTTGTTGTGTTATTGTTAGTTTTACATACTTCCAGCATCTGTTTTTGTAAATCTGTATTGCTTTTTACTAATTCTAATATTAATGATTTCATATCTAATTCGTTTAATATTGTATTTTCACTATTATCATTGTGATTATTTTTATCACATTTTTGTTCATGATACCATAAACTATTCCGTGCTTTATATTCCTTATTACAAAATTTACAATTATATGTACGATTTTTCTCTTTGACGCCCTTTTTATGTTCTAAAATATTCAATTTAATTCTATTGGTATGTTTACGTGTTCGTTCGTGTCTTTCCCAATCACTTTTTTTAGAGCATATGAAATCACATTTTTCACAATTAAAATCTTTGGCGTTTTTTGGAGTAATTTTGTCTGTCATTTGTTCTATATTATTAGAACATAAAAAAACGCCTAAATACTTTTAAAAAAAAATATAAAAAGTGAAAAAAATAGCATCACAAAATAATTCATCCGAAAATCAAAATGAGAGCATTTCAATCACAAGTCACTTTTTCACCATATTTCCAAGACTTTTTTCAGAAATCGTAAAATGGACATTTATAAATGTCCAAAACCGAAAAACAAATACCAAATCGAAAAGTAGTTTTTATTGATTTTTTAATAGTTTACATTTATCAAGTTAATTATTTTATAATATACCTTCATTTATTGACACCATTTACCTTATTCTTTTCCATGCGTTCTAATTTAAGTCGTGTTCCTTTCGGAGTAGCCTTTCCTCCATAAAAGAATGATGATTTTTTTTCCGAAGCATTTTTTCGTTTTTCCTTACGGGATTTTGGTGTATAGTCATCTCCACCCATATTGTTTCAAATAGCGTGATTCTTACTTTATTACCATATAAAAAAATAGTAATTCAATTTTTTATATATTTTATACAATTGTATCATTATCGCTTACGATTAATTCTTTGTTTTACTGCTACTCTAGTCATTTTTTTGTAGGATTTTAGTTTATTTCCAATTTCGGTTCGTTTAGATTGTTTGGGTTTCTTGAAAAAGCGGGTACAATGCAATGAATAAATTTCATAATCTTCTCTGAATTCTCCATCAGGATCATACTTAATTTTGTATCGCAGATCATCAATAACATCTTGTGTAAAGAAACAACGGCTATTTTGTAGGGATACCATATTATCAATGAATAATTCCATACAAAAGACGTTTATATTGGTTGTTCGGCGACAATAACAGCATTTAAATATAGGTTCGCCAATGTATTCTTCGTATGCTGAATCGGTTGTTTGTTGAAACTGTTTTTCCAAACAACTTGAATGGAATACTTTATTGCATGGTGCAGAACATACGAACATTTTCTTTTGAATGGATTGGTAACAAATAGCACATTCAAAATTCGTTCTGGAATGTGCGATTGAACTGCGAAGTAATTTAGTATAAAATAACTTCATATGGGTATTATTGGTGGGTCGCGATGAAGTAGTCGTCGGCATGATGATATCTTGTTTGTTTTCGTTTAGGGGGTTAATAACACCACCTTTAAACTATTGTACATATTATAATAAGGAAATAAAGCATTTCAATTTTTTTGATTAATATAATAATAATTATTTTTATTATATTATTATTATTATTGTCGTTTAAATAAAATTATAATAATGCTTCTATTAATTATATAATTAGTATAAGTATTATGTCATTAAAAACAATTAAAGTAAATCCTGATTTATTGTCCTTATCTGGTGGAGGAAAATCAAGCAGTGCGAATACAAAAACGCGTAAACAAAAACCAGCTAGTGTTTCTGTATCTCAATCAAATAATGTGAAAAAAAAGTTAATTGCGCGTATTAAGAATTTCCAACAAAAACCAGCGAATACATCATCCATTGGTTCTGCTGTTTCTTCTACACAAGAAGAAGGGAAATCTAGTAGTTCTAACTCTTTAACTGAATCTATTGACTTCTTAAATAATATAGCAAGAGAGAAAGAAGGAAAGAAGAGAGAAAAAAGAGTAAAAAAAAAACATCAAGAAACCTTAAAACAAAATAGACAACCAATAGATCCAAATACGTATATGAATATTTCAACCGAATTACCACCCGAATTAAGTTTAGATACAATACAACCACCATCATCTAGTGTATCTGCTCCTCTTGTATCTGCTCCTCTTGTATCTGCTCCTCTTGTATCTACTCCTCTTGTATCTGCTCCTCTTGTATCTGCTCCTCTTGCTCCTATGCCTAGCGTATCTGCACCAACTGCCATTAATATACCTGCGCCCGCTCCTCCCTACAGTAATTTGAAAAAAGGTGGTTCAAAACCCACGTACCGAACTTGGTTAAGGAATACCCAAAAAAATAAACCAGTTATTAATGTGCCAGCGGTATTACCAAGTATAAGTATTTTAGATACTGAACCCGAAGAGAATAGTAATAAAGAAGAGGGAGGAGATAAAATAATAGCTCCTTCTGTGCCTGCTCCTACTCCTTCGGTGACTGCTTCTACTCCTTCTGTGCCTGCTCCTGCTCCTTCGGTGACTGCTTCTACTCCTTCTGTGCCTGCTCCTGCTCCTTCGGTGCCTGCTCCTGCTCCCCCACCTTATAAACCGTCCTTTGCACCTAAGCGTAAACGCATTACACGTACGTTAAAATACAAACTTGGCAAACATAAGGATGGCACGGTTTCCGTTTTAATTAAAAATTCACATACGCGCCGGAAAATTCAAAATGAACAATCGCTTCTGAAACAAAAAAGTATTTTAGACATAAAGAATTATCTGCGTAAAAATAATTTATTAAAAGTTGGCACACAAGCACCTAATGATGTTTTACGGCATCTCTATGAACAAAGTATTTTAGCAGGACAAGTTGAAAATAAATCAAAAGAAAATTTAATTCATAATTATTTTAATGATGAGGTAAAATAAATGTAGAAAAAAATATTATTATGTTAATATAAGTTAAATAATGGATGATGATTGTCCAAAATGTAATATTGAAAATTGCAATATAGAAAAATGTATTCCAAAAATTCCCGAATTAAATAGTTACTTGGATAAAGATATCATTAATAGTGATGGTGATGGTTTTAATAGAGAAAAAATATTAAATACTATATTTGGCGATAAAACATATGATAAAATAACAAAGGACATATCTAAAAAAGTTAAAGATTTTTTAAGTAATAAACAATCGGATAAAAAAGGATGGATAGAATGTAGTTATAGTGGTGGCGCAAATTCAATAAGAAGAATCCACCGTACTGCTTTTAAAAAAACAAACGCCTGTTCTCTTATTGGACAATATGGTGAATTGGAGTTAAATTCAACAGCATATATGTTAAGAGTTTTAACAAAAGCAGTTTTAGGTAATAAAAATAAACCTATTCGTTTTAATGTAGAAAATGGTTCAACATTAACTGGTATATGGAATAATGATAAAAATCATATATATTTTGAAAATGACAATAAGAATCCAAATAAAGAAGGAATGTTAATTATGGGATTTGGTCCTAGTGCTTCTGGAAAATCCTTTATGGGAGAACAAATAATAGAAATTATGAAAAACGCGATTGTTGATGGTAAGACATTTTCAACGATAGGTGATGATAAGACATTTTCAACGATAGGTGATGATAAGACATTTTCAACGATAGGTGATGATAAGACATTTTCAGATTTATTTTTTAATATTGATGGAGGTGAATATAGAGAATTATCTGTAGTGTATCAATCAGTTATTAAAGGTATAAAAGATTATACTCTTACTCAAGTTGAAGGTTACGAAGAGGCTAAAAAATGCATGAATCAGGGCAATAATGATGATGGTGATAACGAGTCATATGGGTTTCCGGCTATTGTTGGTGATAATGACTCAAATGGAGTTCAGGGTGTTGGTGATAAGGAGTCATATGGGTTTACGGCTGATTATCATGGTGATAACGAGTTATATGGGTTTCAGGGTAGTGTTGGTAATACAACCACCGTTGGTGGAGGGTGCGTTCCATGCAAAATCCAGGATTATTTGATATTGGCTAATTATAAAGGTATTAAAGATTTAAAAAAATTTATTGATACATCATCAATTAAAAGTAAAGTAAAGGAGTATTTAGAAACACAAAAGAAAAATAAACATTTTATTCCAAATCTTTATGTGCCAGATACTCTTGTTAGTTGTGGAACTGGGTATGATAGATGTATGGCAAAAATAAAAGAATATGTTAAATTAACAAACAGTCAAAACCGATGGATTTCAACATTAATATATCAACATAAAACCGAAGAAAGTTGTGATAAATCAGTTAAGTTTAAATGTCTAGGGACGACTGCGAAAGGAAGAAGCCGTGAAAAATGCGAAAGTAAAATATATGATGATAGCAATTGGGATAAGGGATATACTATGGGAGAAAAATATACCGAAAGAGGAACATATCGCGATACCTATACACCAGGACTTGTTCTTAGAATTCATAATTCAGGCGATAAGAATAGACAAAGCACATTAGAATCGGTTAAATTAGGCGGAGATTATTATAAAAGTATTGAAAATAAATTATTAGACAAATTTAAAATAGTAGGTTTTTATACTGAAAAAGTAAATATAAAATATGGAGGAGGCACTAGAAAACGCGTCCGCCGTACAAATATAAAAGGACAAAAGAAAACAATCCGAAAAAAGAAGTGCGGACAACAAAAAAAGACGAGAAAGACGAAAAATATAAAAAAAACGAAAAAAAATAGAAAGACGAGAAAGTATAAAAAATAAAAAATAAAAAATATATTATATTTTAATTTAATTTAGAGATATAATATATAACTCAAATGCCATTATTCGGACCAAAAAAAGGAAAGTATAATTTACTTAGTAATGAATCATCATTTAATAAATCCAAAAAAAATGTAATTAATACATGTAAAAATAATGATTATAAATGTAAGTATGAACAATGTGAAAGAGAGAAGATAAATAATAATATGAATATGAAAGGAAGACCATTGCCGTCTCTACCAAGACAACAAACTAAAACAAGAAAAAGTTCCAGTAAAGAAAAAAATTTATATGAGGAGCCACAACCTTTATATGGAAATTTCACAACGACACGTAAACCATCATCACCGTCAGAACATACATATGCTTCAATTTATGGTGGAACTCGCCACCGCAAACATGTGACAAAATCCGCCCATAAAAAGCGCGGATATGGAAAACGCACTATGCATAAACGTGGATATGGAAAACGCACTATGCATAAACGTGGAAAACGCAGTACGCGTAAACGTGGAAGAAAAATGATGAGGGGGGGTGTTTATGGGGAATGTCCATTAGGTATGACATGGTGTGAAAATCGTGAAAGTTGTATGTATGATGATGAGTATGAACTTCATTGTAAACAACCAATTAGTGTAACTAATCCAGATAATATATATGCGGTACCACAGAAAGAATGGACAGGTAAACCGATAGATAGAGGTATTAAACCTACAGATACAGATCCTCCTCCGATAGATAGAGGTAATAAACCTACAGATCCTCCTCCGATAGATAGAGGTAATAAACCGATAGATAGAGGTAATAAACCTTATAGTGATTTTGTAGATGAAAATTTTTAATGATAATAATAATACATAAAAATAAAAATACAATATAATAAAATAAAATAAAATAAAAATGTATTCATCGTATAAGTCACCAGATAATAATAATAAATATGAAAATACGTATGCCGCATGGCCCAAAGAAAAAAATACATGGGGCAATAATGATATAAAAAATAAACAGTATCCTCCACCGCCTTCTTCACCACCACCGCCTCTCCCTCCACCACCAATTAACCGAACAAATAAGCCGACGCATGATAATGCTAAGCCGACGCATGATAATGCTAAGCCGACGCATGATAATGCTAATAATAATGCTAATAATAATAATAATAATTTACCTTCATATGCCAACAACCCATTTTTTGACGATGATATAGCATTATAATTATGAATTATCAAATATAAATCAACAACTCTTCAATACACTCAATAACTTTTTGTAATTTATTTTCACCGACAAATGATAGACACTTGTGTTACAAATATATTCTCCTTCAATATTCTCTTTCTTTTCTTTTTCTACTTTTTCCCGAATATCTTCTTTATATTTCTGAAAATGTTCGTGCATAACATCACCAAATAAAGCAAATTCGTGTTCAGGTTCATCCTTTACATTATTTAGCATCCCAAGAATTGCCACTTCAATATTCTTGTATTTAATAATTTCATTATAATTGTTAAAATCGGGACTTGACCGCGTGAAACCAGGTTCATTTAGAAGCGGTTCATTATTCAATACTGTGCAAATTGCCAATAATACGGATGATAACGTTTGGCATCCGCTCCATTGATCGCCTTGCCACGTATTTAAAATAGAAAGACATACTTTTCCACAGCGGTATAAATTCGGGTTAAATCGTGTCACACCATCATTTGTGCAAAAAGTTACCTTCGGCGGAGCATGCGGATAATTCGTCGGAAATTTAAGTTTAAAAAAATAAAACCCATCAGCATAAGGCGTGTCCTTCGGTCCAATAATCATTGCTTTGCCACACAACATATCGGCTTCATCGTGTTCATAATAAATACCGTGCTCGGATAATGGATTTTTCCGGATATCTTTAATATCGCTAATGATACGACGCAATGTTTCTTTTGAAATAAACACTGGCGCGTCTGTCGTCGTATTGTTATTTGTCATTGTCGCTGTCGGTTTAGATGATGCCATTTTTTATTATATGATATACGTGTAGTATAGTATATCATAATTTATATTTAAATTTAAATAAGGTTAATATAGTTTATATAAATAATAACTTTATTCTTCTTTTGGCGTATAGTATTTTGTGCTGCTTTTCTTGCTTGTGCTGCTTTTCTTGCTCTTGCTGCTTTTCTTGCTTGTGCTGCTTTTCTTGCTCTTGCTGCTTTTCTTGCTCTTGCTGCTTTTCTTGCTCTTGCTGCTTTTCTTGCTCTTATTGCTCTTGCTGCTACGCTTTTTAATACTTTTATTCTTTATACAGTTTACATTACAAGAAGGTATAAACGGTATAAATAAACACGATATAGGTTTCACAATAAATAAATTATATAAATTTGATTCCCAAAATAAAGTTCTAATGGTATTAATAATTGTTGTACTATCAGCAACACTGTTTAACATTTGAAATCGCGAAGATATGTTATTCTCTACATAGTCAATCATACGCTGTGTTACATTTTCTTCTATTGTATATAATTGAGGTGCTTTATTATAAATAACATATTGTACGGGTTGTGCTAATGAACGACGTGCTTCATCAGGCGAAACTTGATTTACCATATTATAAACAACAACACACCAAGTTCCAATCGCAATTAAACTAATGATTATATTACAAGGCGTATCAAAGGTGCCTACCATTAATTCAACGCCCCATCCTAATCCACGACGCATCCAGTGTACATATTTAATTAATGTTGTATAAGACAAACCACCAAACCCTCCATGCTTTGCGATTTCTCCATTACTTGCTTTTTTTTGAATATCCATAATATTAAAATACTCGTCTAATGCTTTATTTACATCTTTAGCCGTCCATTTATTTTGTTTGGCAATTTCATTAAAACAAAAATGAACCGCATTATGTAGTTCTTTAAATTGTGGATATTTTTTATGGATACTCTTATTTTTTTTAATCCTTCTAATAATTCCTCCTTTTTGTAAACCCATAATAATACCTATATATAATAATAATAATATAATAATATAATAATTATGCTTGATAAAATAAATAATATTTAATATAAAATTGAAAAAGAGATAAAAACTTCTATCATATATATAATACCTATATACTTCCCCGATGGCTTCGTCCAAAAATGCTAATTTTGATAAATTCTTAAAAGAGCATAATGCGGTTAAGGGTGAAGGATTTACACATACCCGCATAGGCGATCCAAATCTGTCTATTTATGGCGGAAGCTACAATATTAATGAAACCGAATGGAAAAGTTTTATGCAACTCTATTACCAACATGTTTTCGTGAATGGAAACAAAGAATACTTGACCGAAAAACAACTCGTAGAGAATGGTCCTATTATGATTGATATTGATATGCGCTACGATCCAAGCATAGAGTCACGTCAGCATACAAAAGACCATATTATTGATGCAGTAATGCTTTATGCTGAAAAAATTGTAAACTTATTAGACGTGAGCGATGGAACAAAAATTCCCGTTTATGTTATGGAGAAAAAAAATGTAAATAAATTAGACAATAAGACCAAGGATGGTATTCACGTAATTATCGGTATTCAAATGCATAAAGCTCTTCAAGTGATGCTGCGTGATCGTGTATTGCCCGAAATAAAAAATATTTGGGATGATTTACCTATTACAAATGCTTGGGATGATGTCCTGGATGAAGGCGTAACCAAAGGATTTGTGAATTGGCAATTGTATGGATCGTGTAAACCAGCAAATCAAACGTATCATATTACTTCACATTTTGAATTATACTATAATAATAAGAGTTGGGAGATTACGGATTGTCCAGTAGCAAAGTTTTCCGTAGAAAAAAATATTCTTAAATTATCGGCGCGTTATACTGAACACGCTTCATTTCCTATTGTTGATGGTATTATGGATGAATATGAAAATGCCAAGAAGCGGTTAAATAAAACAAATAAAAAAACAGCGGAAGCAGGTGGCACAGATGGAAAACCAAAACATAAATTAAAAATGAAGCACTCTATTAATGCACCAAAATCCAGCACATTTACCGATATTTCAAGTGAACCAATGCTAGATAATATGCTTGAAGGGTATTTTGAAGATATCGGTCCAGTAAATTATCGTTTTAAAGAAACGCATCAGTATACAATGTGTTTACCGTCTAGTTATTACGGACCGGGTAGCTATAATAAATGGATTAGAGTAGGTATGGCGCTCTACAATACTTCGCCTGATTTGTTCTTATCGTGGATTAAGTTCAGTTGTCAAGAGAACTGCCGTGATACATTAAAGGCGAATAATGGAAAATTTGATTGGCGTCTTGTGCCTGAATTATATGAATTATGGAATGGGTTTTCACAGAATTCTGATGGATTAACCTATCGTTCCATTCTATATTGGGCAAAGAATGACGCAAAAGAAAAATATGAAGCTATTCGTTCCGAAACGATTGATTTCTTCCTCTCACAAACAATTCAAAATCCAACAGAATTTGACTTGGCGTCAGTGCTCTACAATATGTATAAAGACAAGTTTGTATGTGTTAGTATCAAGCATAAAATATGGTATGAATATATTAATCACCGGTGGGTAGAAATAGATTCGGGAAATACTTTGCGTATGTCTATTTCAAAAGAAATGCACACCATTTACTTTGATAAAACCTGTGAAATTACAAATCAAGCACATTTGGTTGGCGAACCAGGAACACCCGAACGCGATAAATTAATGAAAATTGCACAAAAGTTAAATGAAATTTGCAATATGCTTAAGAAAACACAATCTAAACAAAATATTATGCGCGAAGCGTGTGAATTGTTCTATGATAAGGATTTTATTGAAAAGTTAGATAAGAACCCCTACCTCCTATGTTTTAATAATGGCGTTGTTGATTTTAAACAACGTATTCACCGGAATGGTCAACCAGACGATTTTATGTCTAAAACCACCAATATTGACTATGTTCCGCTTAATCAATCAAAACAACAACCTATTATAAATGAAATCACCTCATTTATGGAGCAATTATTTCCAGTGAAAGATTTGGAGGATTATATGTGGGAGCACTTGGCGTCCTGTTTAATTGGTATTAATACGAATCAAACGTTTCATGTATACGAAGGTTCTGGGCGAAATGGTAAATCAGTATTAACCTCTTTAATGGGTAAATGTTTGGGAACCTATAAAGGCACTGTTCCTATTACATTGGTTACTACTAAACGTAATACTATCGGTGGCACTTCTTCTGAAGTTGCGCTGTTAGATGGCGTGCGTTATGCAGTTATGCAAGAACCAACAAAGGGCGATAAACTGAATGAAGGTATTCTCAAGGAGTTAACGGGTGGAGACCCTATTCAAGCAAGAGCCCTCTACAAGGATTCATTTACATTTATTCCGCAGTTTAAGTTGGTTGTATGCACCAATACTGATTTTGAAAATACAAGTGATGATGATGGGACTTGGCGTCGTATGCGTTATATTAAATTTATGTCAAAGTTTTTAGATAAACCATATGAAGATGAAATCAAGTTTCCACGTAGTGAATGTCCTTACCAATTTGTGCTTGATAAGAAAATAGATGAAAAATTTGAACAATGGGCGCCAGTGTTCATGGGAATGCTTGTTGCTAGAACGTATAATAATCTAGGGTTGGTAAAAGATTGTCCGATTGTTATGGCTAACAGTGACAAGCATCGCGAGAGCCAAGATTACTTGGCAGGATTTATTAAAGAGAATGTGCGCCATAAAGAAGGGTCAGTTGTTAAGAAGACAAATATGATGGAATCCTTTAAGGTGTGGTATACTCAAAATTATGGTAAGGGAACTTTGCCAAAGGGTAAAGAAATTACAGAATTTATGAATAAACGGTTTGGTGTATATAACAAGGGTTGGCATAATGTGGAAATTTTCAATGATGGGGACGAGGACGACCCCTTAGATGAAATGTAAATCAAATTAAAATCAAATCAAAATTAAATCAAAATCAAAAAATATATAGAAAATATCATACTATATATTTTTTGTATCTTACAAATCGGCATATACGTCTTTTGTTGGTAAATCAGCAAACCAGTAAGAAATAGCGTCATACATAACAAACATCCATTTTACTGTTAAATTTAAAAGAAGAGGCATAATGATTGCAATAAAAATAATAATCCATACTGTGTAATTTTTATATAATTCGTCTGGTATAAAGTTACTTAATAAGATATATCCAATAATCGCACTATAATAAATAAATAACATGAGACGTCTATAAAGAAAAAGTGATTCAGAGTTTTGATTTTCGTACTCCACTTTTCGTTGACTGGTTTGAACTATAGCTTGAAGTTTATTAATTTTTTTCATTAAATCTTTTTGTTCTTTATTGCGTGTATTTAATAAATTATTGCTTTGTTTAAAAAAAACCAATTGACCCTGATATTGCTTTAACGCACGTGATAAATTATTAGCAAAATCTTGTTGTTTTTCAATTGAATTTTTTCTGAATTCCTTTGCGGTTCTTGCATAACGATCAAAAATTAAATTATTGTAATTATTTTCGCCGCCCGGCTCTCCTTTGTTATATTCATAATAATTTTTTTCAGCACGCCCAATTTCTTTTGGTAAATCTTCTAATTGTTTTTGTTTATTAAAGAGTTCAATACCTAAATAGAGAT
>Ga0222719_10005096_pt1 | contig 11402 bp, 13 predicted proteins | sample C33_34DmetaG_FD_165039 | JGI IMG/M metagenome (GOLD analysis project Ga0222719, IMG submission 165039) | Estuarine water microbial communities from San Francisco Bay, California, United States - C33_34D | ecosystem: Environmental > Aquatic > Marine > Unclassified | place: USA: California...
CGTGTTGATAAAAATTCCGTTTAGAATCATTATTGCGTTTAGTAACCTCTTGAACTAAATATGAATGCTCGCTTTTCGCCAATACCTCCATAAAAACCCTAACCCATCTCCACATGATTTTCCCATTATTTACTAAATATCTGTTCGGATAATTTCCAATGAAATTATTATATACCTCAACCAGTATATCAATACCATGAGTCCTAATATTAAGTGCCGGAAAATGTGGTAAAAAATCATTTCCTAATAAAAAACACATGAATACGTAATCGTATAGACGATTTTTATTATTATATTTACAACTCATATTAGAGACAATATAATGACACAATAAGTCAACATCCATAAATAGTAATTCATTTGTTGTATATGTTTTCATGAAGACAGGTGCTTCACGAGTAATATAAATATGCTGATATTCATGATTAAATATAGACAACATAATCAAATCGGCATCTAATCCATATAGAACCATTTTCTGGTCTCTGTCAAGGTTTTCATTCCGTATAAAATCAAATATTTTATGTTCCCCCTCCCCTTCTTGTAATGAAGTGCTACAAATAATTCTTTTTACATGATAATAATTCTCTTTTGAATGAAAATGTCGTGTTATATATTTAGACAACTTAATCATAAAATTAGTGCCAGGAGTAATATTCGCACTAGACCACAATGACGGAGTTTTAAATGATTTCATAAATTCATGATTGCTTATAAAATCCGACCTGTATCTACGTTCTCGCTGTTGTTTCATTTTTGCTAATGGTGCTACACCATCAAACGCAATATATATAATGTTAGAAGGTCGTATTAATTCAATATAATCTTCTATTAATTCAATAACTCTTTTAATAATAGCGTCTTCATATGATATTATATCACCATAATCTTCATATTTTATACTATGTATAACGTCATAGATTATGGAATTGCTATCCATAAACAAATTATCAACATTGGTTATTTCATGTCTTCTTAAAATGATTTTCTTATATTTTTTAACAATATGTGAAAAATAGCTCGGTATTCCCATTGGTTTATCTACACTAGTAATAAGTTTTTATTTCTATATTGTTTAGATAAATAATATAACAATTATACTTCTTAATAATGTTTTTTTATTAACTTATTATATAATGGATATTAGTAACTATTTAAATAATACAATAACATTTTTACCATTTATTATTGTGGTATGTTTTATTTTGTATTCTATAATTTCCACAGATGTAAAGAGTATAATTTTCCTAAGCGGTTTATTAATAACTGTATTTTTAACGAAGATTACTTTCCCACATAATGATGATGGGATAAAAGTAAGTAGTGGAAGTGGTAGTGGAAGTGGAAGTGGAACAGAGAATAAAGGATGGTATGCTGATTGGGCTAGGTTTTTCCTTCTTTCTAACCCTAATTCTAACCCTACCCCTAACCCTGGCCCTGACCCTAATCCTGATCCTGCTACTGCTGGAACCAAATGTAAATTATTATTTTTAGATAAAGATGATAACAAAAACCCCAAGCCTTTATCCACAAAACCATTATGTATAGTCACGATTTGGTACTTATTTTCTTATATTTTAACAATTATCGGTAGAGAAAATATATGGTTAGAAAATTTACCGTTGGTTATTATTTTGGGGAGCATCGCGACATTTTATACATTTTGGTTGACGTTTGTATCTGATTGTATGAAGCATTTCTCAAATAAAAAAGTAGGTAGTGATAATGATAATTTCGGAATAACTTTCATTGCTTTGTTTCTTGGTGGTATTGGTGGATTTTTATGGGCTACATATATAGATTTGATGGAAATAACCGAATTGAAATATTTCGCAGGATTATCAACAAAAGAAAAATGTAGTCGCCCTAAAAGAACATTATATAAATGCGAATTTAAGAACCCAGTCTAATTAAAAAAATTGAATTTTATAATATTGTATTTAATTAATTCATAAATACGTAGAATTAATTAAAAATGGAGACATATATTCCTAATACATTTTTAGAGAAATTATATTTAAAATATCCAAATAAGAACTGGAATTTAAAAGCTTTGTTATCCAATGAAAATATATCCCTTGATGTTGTGAAACGTATATTGGATATATTGAAACCTGTACCTCAGATTGAATCCAAATCGGAAAATAAAATTGTACATATTCCTATTGTAGACCACTTATTCCAATTGGATGGAGAATCAAGCGATGATGAAGAATATAAAGATTTGTGGAAACTACCTGATAGCAAACTTGAAGGTGTATTCGATATGTTTCGTAATAAAAATGTAACTCTGGAGTTTATCGAGCAATTTATCAAAAATATTGATCCAACGGATTATGATTTTGAATTTATATCATCAAGTCCGAACATTACAGAAGAGTTCATAGAGAAATATATTGACCGAGGATTGGACTGGTATTATGGACTTTCAAATAATGAAAATTTATCTTTGGAATTTATAGAGAAATATATTGATAGAGATTGGGATTGGGCAGAAATTTCAAGGAACCCTAATTTAACTCTAGAGTTTATCGAAAAATATATTGAGAAATCTTGGGACTGGTACGGGTGTTTGGCAACCCATACCTGTATTACAATTGATTTTATATTTGAACATGAAGATAAACAATGGAACTGGAGAGAATTATCATCTAATCCGAAGATAACAGTAGATTTTATTGAAAAACATTTAGATAAAGAGTGGTATTGGTATGGTATTTCAAGAAATCCAAATGTAACATTGGAGTTTATTGAAAAGTATCAAACGAAAGATTGGAATTGGAATGTAATTATTAGTAGTCCCTATATAACTTTAGAAATAATCGAACAAATATTGAATAAAGACTGTGGTTGCTTTATAAGCCCCAAATATTGGACATTGTGTAATAAAAACTGGTCTTGGTATGGTATTTCAAGAAACCCAAATTTGACACTGGAATTTATTGAGAAATATATTGAAAAAGATTGGGATTGGGGTGAAATATCAAGGCACCAAATATTAACAATTGAATTCGTACAAAAATATATTGAAAAAGATTGGGATTGGTCATTTTGGGGTATACCACACAATCATTATTTGACTATGGATTTTATCGAAGCATTTGTGGATAAAATCGACTTCTACGCGCTTTCGAGTAATAATGGTGAGGTGAAGCTTTATGACTATTATCTGCTTAGAAGAACATATACCATTCAACAAACAAAGAAAATATCAGAAGAGTTAAAACAAATAGCTTGGCATCCAAGTCGTTTTTATGATTGGTGTTTAGATGAAGAAGAAAAATATGGTATCCAAGATATGTTTACAAAATGATAAACATTATATTATGTGTTTATTCTGTATTCGAATTTATTCTTAGCGAATCCAAGAATTCTTCAACTTGAACTGGAATCGTAAATACACTTACAGTAGATACTACAAAAGCAGTGATACTTATTCCGACGATAATTGTTGTTAAAATCATATATTGTATAATATATAATATATGATATATTTTTTATATTTATATTCTAACATATTGCTGTAAATTACTTAGCTTCAAATATGGCGGGATTCTGTAAAATAGTACTATTAACTAACTGAGGATTTTTTTCTAATAAATGAATTGCTCCAACATTGGTATTCAAACTGCATATTGCGTTTTCATTCAGTTTTTCAATGTATTTTTCAATAATATGTGATGCGTTAATATTCCCACATAAACTCTCCATACATTTATCATCCAGACCTTTTTCCAGCTCTTTTTCAATAATATCCACAACATTTGGATTTTGAAACAAACAATATCTATTTGTATCATTCAGTTTATCCATATTTTTTTCAATGATAAACCTAGCACCAGGATTACTGAAAATATCACCCCAATCATTATCGCTTAGACCTTCTAGGTCAATAAGTTTGAGTATTTCGGGATTTTCATTACGACATAAATCGTTGTTTTCAAATTTACCTGAATTTTTGTATTTTTTGATGATTTCCAATGCCGAAGGGTTTTTACAAAGCTCACTCCACTCATTAAACTCATCTATTTTATCTATATTTTTTTCTATAATATGAATGGCGTTTTTGTTTTTCGATAAAGAGTGCCATTTATATTCATTGGTCATTTTATCCATATTTTTTTCAATGATTGAAATGGCGTTGGAATGCGGATTTAATGCAATGTAATTCCAATCAACGCTTCCCCAACATTGTCTACGGGAGTTTTCAATGACGCTTATAAAGATATCCAATGCTTCGCCGTGTCCTTCGAATCGTCCGAAATCTTCTGCAAATCGTGCTTCGCATAAAAATTCTTTCATAGTACGTTCATCACATAGAAAAAAACCACACCGGTCATTCCAAACCATGGCTTTCCAAAATGTTTCACCATGTATATTATTTTGTTGCATCCAATCAAATATCCATTTTTTCAAAACATAATTATACTGGTTGTTTTCATCAACTAATGTGTTCAACAATTTACTTGTGTATTCATATTCTTCCTCATTAGCACCTATTATTACCTCCTCATCATCAGCTGCCATTATTTAGTCATGTTAAAAATCTTTTAAATTGTTTTACAAAATGAATTAATGAGCATGTAAATCTAATAATTCCAATGGTGTACGACCACGGATATCTTTATGATGAACGTTTGCGCCTTTTTCAATCATTGCGTCTATGACCTTTGTCAATCCTTTCATACATGCCAAATGTAATGAAATACTATTATACATTCCAGACACATCTAAACGTGCACCTTTTGATATTAGTAATAAGGCAACGTCTTCAAGTTCATTATAACACGCAGAATGAAGAGGTGTATTTTTATATGAATTCAAAACTTCTATATTTGCACCCTTTTCAACTACATATATGGCTCCCACAGAAAATCCTGTTCTTATCATTATATGTAGTGGATTGTTGCCATTAAAATCGTCTATATCAATACCATTATTCAAAAGAAATTTAACGGCTTCTAAATTTTTACAGCTACAAGCGTTGTCAAAAGGGTAATAAGGGTCATCAAAGTAAATTGGAGCATCAACTTTCGCCCCCATAGATAACATTTTCTTGAAAATAGCTTCATCAGTATTATATTGCATAGACATACAAAATGCTACTTGAATATAATCATCAACAATATTCTTTTCTTTAAGTAATTCAAGGAAGTAAGCAAATACTTCGGGTTTATTAGACTGAAATCCTATCATCAATGATGACCCATAATAGTCGTCATCATATTCAACATTTGCTCCATGTTTTATCAATAGTTTCAATAGGTCAAAATTATCGGCGAAATCCGAAATACCATTTTTACATATTAAATGCAATGGCGTTTTATGATAACAAGTATTTACATATGTTAATGCTCCTTTATTAATGAGGAACTCACACATATCATATATATCGTCATTAGATGCTTTGGTATTTGATATAACAACGTGTAAAGGTCTATAATTGTTGGCAAATTTTTGATTCACATTTGCACCGTTATTGATTAGGTTTTTGGCATCCGTAAAATCAGATTCGTTTAATGTTTGTTCAAATTTGGACATATTATAACACCTATTATACATGTTATAATATAATTTTTTATTTAATTTGTATTATTAACTATATATTTTTTTTATCTTGTGTATCTTGTGTATCTATCCTACGTGCCGATGGTGTTATCCAAATGATTTCTTCTTCTTGAGGTATCACTGTACCAACAGCTATTATAGTAGCTGTTGTTACTACAATAGCAGCAGCTACCTTCAATACACAATATATAGAAACTGCTTCAAAAAAAATAGGAATATACATTACAATATCGTATTATATGTTTTTATATTCATTTCTTATGTTAAATCATTGCTAATACGGGTAATTTGTAACCTATACTACCCACAACGACCATTGGTGTAGTTAATACAGTAATAAAACATAATACCAATATAACAATACCGAAACAAAGTATTACGTCTTCTGTCTTCATAAATTATATTATGAAATATTTTTATATAACAAATTATGGAAAACATATAAATATTTATTGTGTTTAATAAACATGTTGAAATGGAGTGACTATGATTCAACGCATATTGTTGAACCTAGTGTTGAACCTATTATTGAACATACAAAACCACAATGTAAAGAAGAACCTATAAATAAATTATATTTATATGCAGGTGAGAAAGGAGAAACCTATAGCGAATTAATAAAGAAATATGAGGACCCGTTAATGTGGTCATTCGACCTAGATGAAGATATAATGTTGGATGTTTGCTCATACAAGTCATATTATAATGGTAAATTGTATGATACTATCGGGGATGAACGTGTGACCTTTCTAATATTTTATAAAAACGCGGATAAATATTTTATTGATCTGGGATATGTTTATAAAAGTGTTGATACGGATGATGATTATGGAGTAGATTATGGAGACTATGATTCCGAAGTACATACAACAATAGAATTAAATGATTACAAAGATAATATTTATAGAAATTTTTACATAAAATGTGAGGAAATCACACATTTATGTCACGAATATTCTCCATATATCTTGCGTGCAGAAGTCATGGAATTGGGTGAAAGAAATCTAAAGTATCTTTCATATGAAATAGACGATGACGAAGTTAATGGTCACGTTGATTTGGACAATATAACATTTTATTATCATGTTCAAATTGATGAATATATACGTTTCAAAGATGATAAAACGAAAAGAGAAATGGTAGAAGAATACGTGAAAATACACGTGTGAAAATGATTGATTTGTTTATTGTGTCAAACTTAGTACAAACCTATCACTATAGTCACTATCGTGACGATAAATAGGTATTTTTATATATCTTTATATTCATTAACACGGTTTATTTATCGTGTCAAAATTAGTACAACCATCAAACATACTACTCATATTTTTAACTTTAAAAACATTCCATTTGTTGAGTGGTTGATTAAATTCTTTACATTCATTAAACATTGCATTCATATTTTTAACATTTGAAGTATTCCATTTGTTGAGCGGTTGATTAAAAATAGTACATCCATTGAACATGTCCGACATATTTTTAACTTTTGTAGTATTCCATTTATTGAGTGGTTGATTAAAATTTGTACATCCATTAAACATACTACTCATATCTTGAACCTTTGACATATCTTGAATTTTTGAAACATTCCAATCATTCAATGGTTGATTAAAATTAGTACAACCCGAAAACATACTACTCATATTTTTAACATTTGAAACATTCCATTTATTGAGTGGTTGATTTAAATTAGTACAACCCGAAAACATACTACTCATATTTTTAATATTTGAAACATTCCATTTATTGAGTGGTTGATTTAAATTAGTACAATCCGAAAACATACTACTCATATCTTCAACATTTGAAACATCCCAATCATTCAATGGTTGATCAAAATTAGTACATTCGCCAAACATACTACTCATATCTTGAATTTTTGAAACATTCCAATCATTCAATGGTTGATTAAAATTAGTACAACCCGAAAACATACTACTCATATTTTTAACATTTGAAACATTCCATTTATTGAGTGGTTGATTTAAATTAGTACAACCCGCAAACATACTACTCATATCTTGAATTTTTGAAACATTCCATTTATTGAGTGGTTGATTAAACTCTTTACATCCATTAAACATACTACTCATATCTTCAACATTAGAAACATCCCAATCATTCAATGGTTGATCAAAATTAGTACATTCGTCAAACATATTAAACATATATTGAACATTTGTAGTATTCCATTTGTTGAGCGGTTGATTAAACTCTTTACATCCATTAAACATACTACTCATATCTTCAACATTAGAAACATCCCAATCATTCAATGGTTGATCAAAATTTTCACAATTTATAAACATACTACTCATACTTTCAATATTAGATACATCCCAATCATTCAATGGTTGATTAAAATTAGTACAACCCGAAAACATACTACTCATATCTTCAACATTAGAAACATCCCAATCATTCAAAGGTTGATTAAAATTTTCACAATCATAAAACATACAATACATATACCTAACATTAGAAACATCCCAATCATTCAAAGGTTGATTAAACTCTTTACAACCATAAAACATATATTTAATAGATTCAACTTTAGAAACATCCCAATCATTCAAAGGTTGATTAAATTCTTTGCATTCATTAAACATACTACTCATATATTGAACATTAGAAACATCCCAATCATTCAATGGTTGAACAAAATTAGTACAACCATAAAACATACCAAACATATGTTTAACATTTGAAGTATTCCATTTGTTGAGTGGTTGATTAAACTCTTTACAACCATAAAACATACTACTCATATTTTTAACATTAGAAACATTCCATTTAATGAGTAGTTGATTAAAATTAGTACAACCAAAAAACATACTACCCATACATTCAACATTAGAAACATCCCAATCATTTAATGGTTGATTAAATTTTTTACAACCATAAAACATATTACTCATATCTTGAACATTAGAAACATCCCAATGATTAATATTGTCATTAAAAGATTCTTTTTTTTGAAATAATTTTTCCATATCTATAATTAAAGATGTATCCCACATTGATATATGAGAATACATTTTTGTAGCTTCTGTTTTATTTGAACACCATATATCAACCGCATCTTTTAATTCTTTTTTTGTTTTTGGGATAAAAATAGCATATTCATAAATAATATCTACAAGCTCAAGAGGTGTTTTTTTTAATATATCTTGTAATTCTTGCTTTAAATTATACATGATTATAGATTATATTAAATAATGTTTAATATAATTTATATAAAAATTGAAAAGAAATAATGTTTATAATTTATTATATATAATTTATTATAATGAACGAAGAAGAATTATTGAAAGTAGCTATGATAAAAAATCTCATGCACTCTGTATTTCAACAAGTGTTTCAAAACTTCATAGAAATTGAAGAACTTTTATGTAAATACATAGAAGAAACAAAAAACAATGGATTATTGTCTAGATTTAATATATTAAAAACAAAAACAAACACTATTAAATCAAATATTGATAACATGCAAACACTAGATGAATATGAAAGAATCCAGTCATCTATGGTTGAATTATTTTCAGATTTAGAGAACATTCGCAATTGTATAAACGAAAAAAATTGAAATATGTTTAATTGGGAGTGGGATGACGCTTTCAAATCATCCTAATATAACACCAGAATTCATTGAGAAACATCTTGATAAAAAACAGAAGATAAACAAGTGTATATTTAAGTTTATTTTATAGTTCAAATTTATTTATATTTTCTTGAAACCATTTTTTCAAATTAATTGTAATTCCATGACGAAAAAGAGAACCCGCTATTAATTTGGAACCTTTATTCTTATCACTGAAATGACGAATAAATTCATTAAATACAGATACAATGGAATATTGTTTGTAAGTATCTAATATAGATTCATTGACTATTACATAATTTTTATCTTTATTAACAGTGTTATGAAATAAATACAACATATACTTTAATTCTTCCTTTGTTGTGATCGCTTTAAAATTAATCTTGCTTAAATATGTTTTGGCATGATTTGAACAATATGGACATGGAAGATTTGTACAAATAATATAGATTTGTTGTATTAATTGTTCTTTAATTTGTGTGAAATATTCTTGTTTCGTTTTTTCTACTAAACAATGTAATAATGTCCATGTAGGTTTTCCCCATAACATTTTGGGTAATATTTTCTTAGTTACCACATTAGTATTCGGCAAATTATTAACATTTGTGTTTATTTTATTACTTTTATAGTGATTTAGTGACATGACCATTTTATCATTATTTTGCGAATTTGTTCTTTGACTTTTTCGGCTAAACATGAAACTCATACTATAATATAGATTAATTTTAAATTTAAATGTATTTATAGATTATATAATATTAATAATAATGGATAATAATGAATTGGTAAATGTAATAAAAGAATGGGTGCGTGTTGACAATGAAATCAAACAATTGAAAAAAGAAGAAACAAAAAGGAAAAATAATCAAAAATTAATATCTAAACAATTGATTGCCATTATGAGTCAATATGAAATTGATGAATTTGATTTGAAAGACGGAAAAATTATATATAGTAAGAAAAATGTAAAGAAGCCTATCACACAGAAGATGCTGGTGGAGATATTATGTAAATATTATAAAGGTGATATTGAAAAGGCGGAAGATTTAAAATCATTTATTATGGAAAACAGAGAAGAGAAGGTAGTTGAAACAATTAGTCGTCAACATGATGATTAGTTAATAATACTTCATTTTTTAATGTATTCTCCTTTGCTAAATTGTGTATTACTTTTGGATAATACACATTTTTTTTACTTCCTGCTAATGAGTTTTGTTGGATAGTAATACACTTATTTGAAAATTCGGAGTCTAGGTTCTCGTATTCTGGATTCGTTTGTTTCCATTCTAACAATGAAACAAGTGATTTTTTGCTTATCTCTTGAATCGCATGATTTATCTTATTTTGGACAATTTCGTCCTCTTTTTGCCATATGTTATCATCTTTTATATATAGCACCTCACGTTTTACATCAGTACAATGTATAGGTCGTTCATGTAAAGTCAATTGTTTTAAATTATCCATAAGAATCTTGGAAATTCCATTTACAAATCCCAAATGTGCATTATTCTCTAAATCATCATGTGATACTTCTATTGTTTTGATGAAATCCGCAAAGTTCAGCGCATTTTTGCAGCCTTCATTTAGAAAGACATTCACATTCAGGTTATTTGTTTGATTATTTATTGTTACATTATTTGTATTAATTATTTTATCATTTTTGTTGGCTAGTAGTAATAAATTCTGCTGCAGTTCGGTATTCTGCAAAATCATGTTTTTTAGAACCTCGTCTCGTTCAGTCTCGTCTTTGCCGCGGCATTTTTTTTTGTGACGAAAAAGGCCACTTCTGTCATTATAGGCTTTGTTACAGAGATCACATATGCTGCGAATTCGTCGAGCTCCTTTTTTGGTTGCTAATGTTGCCGATTGGTGTTTTGCAGTCATTAGGTGCTTGTCATAATTACTCTTTTTACACGATTTAAAGTCACAAACCTCACATACGTAGAAATTCGGCATTTTTTTTCGTTGCTAAATTAGCAACAGAAAAAGAGCTCGAATTATTGCCGAAAAAAAGTGAAAAAAAACATGCAGCTAACGCAAAATGGAATTTTTGAAGATTTAAAGCATTATGCTGCGGCTAACAAAAAATCACCGTCGAAAAAAAACTTTTTTATAAAAAAAATTATTGGACATCGAAAAATTGTCCTTTTTTTATTTTTTTCAAGAATGAATCTATAAGTCGGTGTTTTTTTGTTAGCCATTTACTATATTATATGAAAATATGATATATATT
>Ga0222719_10005100_pt1 | contig 11400 bp, 13 predicted proteins | sample C33_34DmetaG_FD_165039 | JGI IMG/M metagenome (GOLD analysis project Ga0222719, IMG submission 165039) | Estuarine water microbial communities from San Francisco Bay, California, United States - C33_34D | ecosystem: Environmental > Aquatic > Marine > Unclassified | place: USA: California...
TTTTGTTAAGTCTTGTACTTCTTTTCCTTTGTGGACAGCCTTTTTAATAAAGTTAAATGCCTGGTTAGCTGCTGCAACCGCTGCTATTATTTCTGCTGGCATTTTAATACACCTTTATTCCATCCTCATTTGGATTAATTAATATTGGCTTGCAATATGTCGTTATTACTAGAGTGCTTGGACTTCCTCTGCGTCTTAACTTGGCAGCAAAACTGTTACAAGTGTCAACGCTCCGAAAGCACATAGCCTCAGAGCAGTTATCGTTAGCTACCTCTAGGCCACCTATGGTCATAATTAAAACGAATACGTGAATCACTCATTCTACTCTGGCTCTGTCGGCCAATCATCGTCTGAAAGATTAGGGAAGTCTGCGTGAGTCGTGATGTCCCTAAGAGCTTGTCTGTAGGTAGCCATCTCGGTAGACATAGTAACGTCTGACATACCCATCCAATCTGTCTCCGCTAGTTTGGTATTTCTAGTAGTTCTAACACCCGCCGCCGCAGTTGCATCGAGTTGTGCCTGATACGCTGCCTCATGCTCTGCCTTAGTTGTGGTTACGCCGTCCTCTGTTGTGTCGGCAAACATATCTGTTTCTATGTAAGCCTCTACCCAGTTGCCGTTAGCGTCCTGCACTGCGCCATTACGACCAACCTGCTTATAGGCTGCGCTTGGTTCCGGTTTGGGTGCTGCGAGTACAGGGTCTATCCCTAAGAACTCGCAAGTGTCTGCATCCCATACTCGCGGGAGGGATGTGTTGCTGTTGAGCTTGCGGATTTGTCCTTGAGTTAAGACTTCGCCGCTTGATTGCACTCTGTATTCCATAGTTGATATTCCTATGCGTATGACCATTCATTATTAAAATTATGCCTGCATCTCCACTGGATGGTAACAGCAGGGATTCCAAGCTCTTTTGAAGCATCTGTTGTAGAGCCGAACTTGCCAAAAGGACATATGACCGTTTTTGCTTTGTAATTATTACTGCCGCCAACTGCAATAGACATTTTTGCTTTAACCTCTGGACGATGCATTGGGTTGTTTTCTCCTGCCACCCAAGGCTTTGGCTTTCCTGCTTGCGCAGCACTCATTTTTTGTTTTGTCTCATCAGATAGCACTTTACCTAAATTGCCATCTCTGACGTTTTGTTTGCCTTGTCCGATAAAAATATTTTCTACGCAGTAAGAGCCTGTGTCTCCAATACGACACATACAGTATTTATCTGCTCCTCTTCCGCGTAAATACCACTTACCTGACGTTTCCCATACTTTTAACCATTCTTCAAATGTAATACAAAACTTAATACTGCGTCTCTTTGCATTGTTCTTTTGAGCATTGTACTTCTTTCTTGCGTCCTTTGTGTCAATCATAGCTATCTCCTGTTAGGTTATAGCTAGATAGTATATCATGAAATGGCAAGGAAGATGTAAGTCCCGCCACTGGCGTTAAGCGCAGCAGGAGCAGATGAGGTTACTGTAAAGCCACTGGATAGAGGGTCTATGTAGTCCGTAGACGTTACCTCTGCGGCTGTGGAGTTTAGTAAGAGATACGGGTCGTTACCTGCAACAATACCTCTCTCGCTGTCCCAGACGTACCAATCGCCAGTAGAGTCTGTACGCTTGATAAGAATAAATCTAGCACCTGCCGAAAAACCACAGTCTACGTCTACGTTACTGCCTGTGCCTGTGTAGCTGCCTACCTTGCTTACTCCGTCTAGTGTGGCGAAGAGATAGGCTATGTAATTTTGACCGTTTTGCGAGCCATTATTCCCGCCGCCCCCAAGAGTAAATGTTGTTTCGCTTGGACTTGTGCTATTCCAAGTGTTTAAACCAGTAAGAACGGCTGTTGTGTTAAAAATTAAAGCTGATGTGTTGCCTAATGCTGAGTGATAAATCATCCAGTTTTCATTACTAGTACGGCTTTTTAATATCATCATTTCAGGCACAACGCCAAGATTATGGCTTAAAACAGTCGGTGTTGCCCCAGTACCAGTATAAGCCACCACATCAAAAAAGCCTGTGGCGCGTTTGAACATCCATGAGAATACGTCTGTATTTACGCCTGTGTCAGAGTTCCACCCATCCATATAGTCCCAGTTCATTTCTGAATCAGGAGCTTCTGCTGCGGTAGAGCTTGTGTACAGAGTTCTAGTACCAGTTAATCTTGAGCCAAACTTTCTTGCGTAGTCTCCACCGCCCGGACGATAAATTCTAAAAGCAGCATCTACTACGTCAAAAGAAGCAGGGAAACTTGGGGCAGTTGTTCCGGTGCGAGTAGAAGCAGCAAAAACCTCAGTCCCAGACTCAGGAGTCTTCATTGGTCTGCGGATGGCTATGTAGATGTGGGTTTTACCGTTTTCATTAACAACATTGCTTGTTGTTCTTGCTTCAAAGCCTGTTGCAGTTAAGTTAATGTACGAATTAGTTTCCTCTGCATCTGAGCTGTTAGGTTTTAAAAAGCTATCATCACCTGCGTTGTGGGCAACAATACCCCGCATACTATCTAATAAAACCCAATTTTCAGATGAGCCTGCGTTTTTAATAAGCACCCATTGAGGTTCAAAACCACAATTTATTACCGCAGGGTTGCTTGTGCTGCCTGTACCCGTATAACTCCCACACTTAATAATACTCTCGCTGCCATCGTCTCCAAAGCCTCCTGCGTCTGAGGCGAATAGGTAGGCTACGTAGGTTGTTCCTGAATCATTAAAGCTGCTTCTTACTGTAAAAGAAGAGCTAGAAGTGCCTACAACCATATTAAGAATGCCGCCAATAGCACTTGTTTGATTCAAGGCAAGAGCTTCAAAAGCACCTGTTCCTGCTCCTGTGTGATAAACAGGCCAATCACTAGTTGCGCTTGTTTTTTTCATGATTATAGAAGCAGGGGTGCTGTTTAGCGAGTGGCTTATAACCCTATCGCCAGAACCATCCCCAGTATAAGTCACAACATCAAAGAACTTCTCAGCCTTGCGGAATGTCCAAGAGGCGTAGTCAGTGTTTGCTCCATTAGATTCACTGTAAGCTCCTCCGCTATAGCCTAATGTAAACCCATCAGAGTTAAAAGATTCTAATTCAAAAGATCCTGTATTAGCTCCGCCAGTCGTTAAGTTCGTTTGTAGCAAGTTTGAGTTTGATGCAGAATATAAATCTGTTGTGTAAAGTCTATGGTTAGTTGCACCATCTCTATTTTTAAGCCAAACCAACCCGCCCTCGCCATCAAGGTCAATGCCGTTGGTTATAGTCTGTGAAGTACCATTGCCGTCATACAAATAAGTCGAGAAGACATCCTCAACGTACAGAGACTCACCTGCATTACCTGCCGCTGCTTGTAGTAATTTCTTATTACTTGGCATTTTAAATCCTCTACGCTAACGCGAGTCCGGCAACAAAGCCGTACCAAGTAGTACCGCCGTCACAAGTAATAAAAACCAATACATCAGTTCCAGATGCAGTAAGCGTAGGAGCAGTAGCGGAAGGCCAATCGACTGAAGCAGGCCAAGTCTGAGCAGCACTCCCGCCATTAACTAATTTGAGACTAAAACTACAAAGCTCGTCACTAGCAGTTGGATTAGAAAACGTCCAGGTAGTAGCACCTGTTGTGGTAGCCGTGACTGAGTTGCCTAGTGTTAAGTCAATCGTTGTAGCACCTGTCGCGTTTCCTAGTGCGTTAGTAATCTCGCCATAGTCTTTTAAGTTAATTGCTGAAACTGTTTGGTCTGCGCCTGTTACCTCGCCGGCAAGCGTCATTCCTGTAATCGTTGGGGCTGTCCCTAAGACAACCGCGCCTGTTCCAGTTTTTGATGTAACTCCTGTGCCGCCGTTAGCGACAGGGAGTGTGCCTGTAACTTCAGAGGCAAGATTTATAGAAGTAGCTGTAGGAGCTACTGCTACCCATGCAGAGCCTGAATAAACCTTCATTTGATTTGATGCAGTATTGAAGTACAAAGCACCTGTTAGTAAAGCATTGCCATCATTGTCTACAGTAGGGTCAGATGATTTGTCACCTAAGTAACGGTCATCAAAATTATCATAACTAGCTGCTGCGTTGGTTGCAGAAGTTGAAGCATTGCTTTCAGAAGTCGCCGCATTTGAAGCTGACGTTGCAGCATTTGATTCAGAAGTTGCAGCATTTGCTGCACTTGTAGCAGCAGAAGTCGCGCTGCCTAAAATACCGTCTACATAACCTTTCCTGGTTAAGTCATCATTAGCAGAAGGTGTAGCAGTTGACGTAGCTTTGTTAGAGCCTAGAACAATATTGCCTGTCATCGTACCACCAGCTAAAGGAAGCATGGTGTCAACATAGGCTTTAGTAGAAGCATCTGTACCCGCAGCAGGAGTACCAAGACCTGTAATTTTGTTAGTGCCCATAGCGATAGCACCAGTCATAGTGCCACCAGCAAGAGGTAGCTTAGTTGCTATGGAATTAGTAATAGTGGTTGAAAAGTTAGCGTCATCACCTAAAGCGGCGGCTAACTCATTTAAGGTGTCTAATGCAGCAGGAGCAGAGTCAATTACGTTAGTTACTTGAGTATCTACATAACCCTTAGTTGCAGCGTCAGTATTAGAAGACGGAGCTGCTAAATTAGTTAAGACAGTATCTGTAAAGTCTACAGTTCCATTAACTACCAAATCGTTAACAGTGGTAGTACCACTTGAGGCAGTAAGATTACCAGTTACGTCACCTGTAATATTTCCCGTAACATTACCTGTCACGTTACCAGTTACATTGCCTGTTAAAGCTCCAGCAAAATTAGTATTGGCTGTGATTAAAGTACCAGTTATGGCTTGAGGCGTAGAGCCACCAATTACCATGCCGTTTAATGTACCGCCCGTTAGCACAGCATTAGAAGAACTAAAACTTGAGTTAGCAACAACAGTACCAGTAGCCGTAATATCTCCAGTTGTAATTGAAGATGGATTAGTGCCAATCTCAATAATTGTTGCGCTGTTATTCTCAGTAAAGAGTCGTTTGTCTGAGGTATTTACAGCAAGCTCACCTTGAACTAAATCTGAAGCCAAAGGTGTGGCTGACGCGGTTGAGGAAAACTTAGTAATAATTGTTGCCATTTATTTCACCACTTAACTTTATCTGCCCAGTAAGCTGCGGAACATTTACCTTTAGCAATGTTTTTTGCGTGACGCGCTTTAAAAGACTTTCTTCTAGCCTTTTCTGATGCGGTTTTAGGATTCTTGCCAGCACCTTGAACGCCCTGCTGACCAAAGCGAATTGTCTTAATACTACCATCCTTACATTTAGCTACAACAACGTGGCTTTTAGTAGGGTGGTTAGGAGTCCTCTTAGGTTTATTAAAACCAGAAACACCTATTTTTTTTAATCTTGGGTCTTTTTTCATAATAAGAAGTCAGGGGGCCGAAGCCCCCTAACCTATCCTAACTTATCTTAACTTATACGTCAGGGACACAAAGGATGAAGCCAGCCTCTGGACGATGTGCCTGAACACCATAAAGGGTGTCAGCAGTGTACAGAGTTGACAAATACTCTTGCTTGTACTGAGTTTGTGAGCGAACGCTCATTTGCTCTGCCAAGACAAGGGCATCTTTGTGGATGAGATAAGCACCGCGAACATCCGCAGCGCCAGTAGCGTTAGAACCTGCGTCTTCAATGAGAGGGCAGTTAGAAGAGACATAAATGTCAATTCCATAAACTGAACCAATCAAACCAGACTGGACAGTTGAGCCTTCACGGAAATCAGCAGATACATAACGCTCAGTACCCATGATTGCAGAACGCAGCGCAGGTGGAATAATAAATGCGCGGTCACTCATAGGAACATCAGCATCGTCCATAAGCTTAATCAACGCACGGAAGCCAGCATCTGTAAATACGTCAGCAGCTACAACAGTGTCATCAGCATAAGCAGTCAGACCATTAGAAGCATCAACAAAGAACGTATTTGCACCTTCCCATGCTGTACCAGTACAAGTACCAGTAACAGGAACAGTCAGGTCAAAAGTACCACTACCAAAACCAGTACCAGCGCGGAACAAGTCATCATCGACCTGCTTGGCTAGAGCGTAACCAGCATCTTCAGTGTAGAACTGACGAAGCGAGGCAAGAGCCTGTACTTCAACAATGTCTTCAATCAGACGAGAATACTCGTAGTGACGGTTAATAGTAACAGTAGTTTCACTTTCCAGGTTAGCTTGCATAGTTACAGCAACAGCTTCTGCCTTAGCATTAGCGGAGCCGCGAGTAGGCTTAGGAAGGTGGATAACATCACCCTTGTTGCCAGACATTGTCATTGTCTTAACAAGAGGAGCCATTTTTAAAGATTTTTGATATGCAGCAATAACTTCGTCCGACCATATTTCAGGTACAAAAGTTCCCGCTGCGGTTTTGTCTACGGTTGCGTTTGCAGTAAAAAACGCACCAGAAGTTTCATTAGCCATGTTTAATTTCCTTTATCTTACACGCTTCTCCGCATACGCCCGACGAATTTCGGGTTCCATGCTTTGATAACGCTTAGGGTTAGTCTTCATAAGTTCAATAATATCTGCCCTTCGATAAATCTTTTTAGATGGGGTTTCAGAACTACCTTTAGCCCCGCCAGTAGAAGCCTTTTTAACAGCATCCTTTCTAGCATCTTTCTCGTCTTGAACAGCAGATTGTGACATCTGCCTAATCTGTTTCCATTGAGAAAACAAATTATCAGCAGCCCTACTGTCATACTGTTGGTCAGCGCGAGTTAGAAGCTCAACGCGAATTTCATCACTTTTTACCCAATTAATAAAATCTGAGCTTTGAATAATTTCTTGCGCGTCTGGATGTTTGTTAATCAACTCCTGCTTGGCCTGGTCCTGTCTAATACGCAAAGTATTTTGTTGAGCCTCCTTAATAACAGGATGGTTCGCAATCTTACTTTCCATAGCTTTGTCAGGGTCAGCAAAAAAATCTATTTCTTCAGCAGGTTCAGGTGCTGTTGTTTCCGACTGTTTGAGAATGAAGTTATCTACCACCTTTCGTAATTCGCCAACTTCAGCTCCTTGACTTCCCAATCTGCTTTCGGCTTCTTGGTGCATTTTGGCTACTTCAGCTATTGTTTTACCTTGGTACATTGGTGAAAGCTCTGCTTCCCCTTCCGAAGTGACTTCTTCTTGGACAGGTTCTTCCACGCTATTTACTTCATCTACCTCTACTTGGTCAATTAGTGTTGCCATTATTAAACTCCGTTAAGACCGATTCTAGCTACCCTTCTGGACTATTGTTCGGCTGCCTTACGTTCTAATTCCATCTTTTGCTGTCTGGAACGAACCCACTTGTCTGTTGCACCTGGAAAATGTCCAGAAGCGGGGTCGAGACTACACCTAACAGCAGAGATGACTCGCTTTGCTACCTCACCACATTGAGGACAATCAATCTGTTTTGTTTCACGTGGAACAAGTTTTTCATTTACATGACCACACTTGCACAAAAAATCAAACAGAATCATTGCTATCCTCTGCATAATGTTCAACGGTAGACTCCATATTAAGCATAAAGGCGAGGATATTTAATTGTCCTTTACGGAAATATAAATCCTCGTTGTCCTTTGTTACTTCTACAGAATTTATTTGGAGAGCATTATTTTTTAGCTCTTCCATTAATAATTTCCAGCCCTCTGTACGAAACGTATCTTTAAGAGCTTGGTAATGTTTTTCTTCCTCTCTTTCCACCCTTTGACTCCTTATCAGCTTCCTCTAGCTTTTGGATTCTTTCTTCTAAACCTTTAACGATTCCATTAATCTGATTTAGAATGTTCTGCATCTCAGTGTTAGTAATCATTATGACAAAGCCTTAGCCGTTTCTAGGTTAAGCCTTCTTTCCTCCAATAGTTTGTCAGTTACCTTCATTCGCCTTTCAAACTCTTTATCATCCTCATTACCAGCCTTTAAGTTTGTGGCAACGGCCTTAATCCTATCGTTCTCAAGTTCAACAGGAATAGCCTTAGTTTCTTGAGCAATCTTCTCGGCTCTGGCCTGAGACTCCATAGCTTGACCATTAAGAGCGTTAGTCTGAGACTGCTGAAACTGTAACTGTACTTGTTGTGCTGCTTGAGCTGCTTCTTGAGCCTGTGGATTAGGCTGTGAGGCTTGTTGGATAACTTGAATCAATTGCTCTCTATTGGAGATGTTCATGTTATCTATAATTGATTGTATTAAAACTGCATACAAAGGAGAGTCTGAACCCATAGTTTGTAACAGTTGCACTAGCTGAGTTACTTCATATTCTCTTGCAATTATTCCCAAGGAGGAGGTAACTTCAAACTTATAATCGTTAACAGGGTACATCTCAGGCTCAAACTGCATATACCTGTGTGCCACTTTTGTTACGAATGGTATCAAAAAAGACTCTTGGAAGTTAATAAGAGTCCTTTTGTGTCTCTTAATAATCGCCCCAAGGGACATTGAGATACCAGCAGCGGTAGCCTCACCGTTAATAGAGCCAGGTATTCCAGCAGAATCTATAGCTCCAGTAGCTGTTTGTACCATCTTTTGAAGTTGTTCAGCTTGGGCAAAGGTAATTTGAGAGACTTGTCCAAAGTTAAACGGCTGCAATACTTCTCTGGGGTCGCCGTTAGTCAATAGTATCTTACCAGGACGAACTTCTGGCTTTGCGCCCCTTGGTAGACGGGTAGCGTCCATTGCCATCATAGGATGTACAGTTAACGCTAGAGCGTCTATTCTAGCCCTTAATTCAGCATCTAGTGCTTTTTGTGAGTTGTATCCTTTTTCACATACACCTCTACCCCAGAATCTTCCTGGGACTATATCCCAAGGGAAGGCTACGACAGGTCTATCGCCCATCATGTAGGGGTTTCTTTCTACTTTAAGTAGAGTTCCCCCATTAGCAATAACAATAATACACTCAATGTAATGACCATCTTCCTCTTCAATCTCAAAGTCTTCTTCATCTTCTACAAGATATTTAGGAACTAGACCGTAGTATTTAGTAAGACGAACCTTATCATCAGGCTGGTCAATTAACTCAGGGTCAGGGTCAAGGTCGGTATCATTATAAGCTAGGGTGATGTCCACGTCCTTGTAAACACCACTTTCCTGTAGAAGTTCTACTTGGTGATATGGGACAAATTCATCAACCGCAACGCCAAGAGCCTCTTCAATAGAAGTTGCTACGGGGTCAATCAAGAAGTTTTGTGGGAGGATTGGGCGAAGTTTACAGACTGTTCTGTCTGCTATGTTTACTCCTACTGCTTGCATCTGTCCTTCCATTATTGGTTGGGATGCAGGTTTCATTTCTTTTTCTTCTTGCAGAACTATTTCTGCAACGCCAGTTCCATAGACTGCGGCGTTTATTAAGCACTCAGCAACACTTTTTCTAGCTTTGTTTTGCTGAAAGTCCCTATAAAGCTGTTCTCTAAGAAATACAACATCTTGAGGCTCACCATCCCTCAAATCATCCTTAATATCAAAGAATCGTCCTCTTCCAAATGTAGCTTCTTCAATTTCAGCTACTGAGGATTCAACCGCCTGTTGTAGTGCGGGAGATATAATTTGGCTTCTTTCTGAGTCACGAGTCTTATCTTCTGCGGAAAATTGCCCCCTCCACAGACGGTTATATTCTTCAAACCTATCCTGGTAGTTATTGTCAAAGTGGTTACGCCATGAGTTGCATTGCTCCATAACCCAATCTTCAACGCTTTGTAGAATTGTAAACTCTTCTTTATTAAGCATATTAGTAACCAGCTACCATATCGACCACATCAAAGTGGTCTTCTTCAAAGTCATACGAATAAGAGACGTTAGCCAACTGGTCTATGTAGGCCAAGGCATCTACCATGTCATCGTGTGTTAGAGCGTCAGGAAATTGAAATAGTTCATCCATAAATTGAATATTCCATTCACCTTTGCTAAGGTTAATGAGACCGTTCTCAAATCTTCCTTGTAACGCCCACATAACTCTATCGGTTTTCTTCTTGTTTCCGTGGGTTAGCTCTTCAACCCTAAAGAAACGAGAATACTTCTTCATTAAGTCAGTTAATGGAGACATTACAGCCTGACGAGCTATACCCTTCTCTATTCCTACAGAGATGGGTTGATAGTCTCTAACAGCTTGAAATATCTTCTGAGCAGTTTGGTCTAAAGACCATCTACCCGTAATTATATCCTTAACCCACCATCCTTGGCTACCCACCTTTACCACGGCGATAGATGTGTTGTCAAGATTTTTAGTTTTGTTTTTCTTCCCAACCTCCTCAAAGCCAGCTAAGTCAATGGCTATATAGTAATCGCCATCAGGCTCTTCCTCTGAAAACTTAACCCAAGACTCCTTGAACATCTCGGAGCCACGGGCCTCAAAGGATGCCATGAACTCCTGCCTAAAGGCATAGGAGGACATAGACATTTTAGCTTGGTCAATCTCGCTTTTTTCTAAAAGATTATTATCATAACTAGTGTAATGCCATGCTTTGAAGTTTGGGTCGCCACCTAACTCGGCTTGTTTGTAGAAGTCATAAAAATGGTTTCTACCCATTGGGGTTCCAATAAACAAAGCACTTGCCTGTAAGTCTGACAGAGCTGGGCGTAAAATCAACTCCCATACGTCAGGCTTCATGTCTGCGTATTCATCTAGTACAAGGTAGGCTAGGGAGACACCACGCATTGTTTCGGGTCTATCAGCTCCCTTTAGAGAAATAGTAATCCCATTAATTAGCTTAATCTGTAAATTATTGACGTGGGAGCCTTCAACCATGTCTCCTCCCAGCTCTAGGAGGAGGTTCCACATGATATCTCTGGCTTGGCCTTGAGTGGGTGCTACATAGAATATGTGGCCTTTAGTAGCTTGTAAGGCGTTGACTAGAAGCAAGTAAGCCGCAAGACGGGATTTACCTGTCCTACGGCCTGCTGCGACCACTTTAAAGCGGGTAGAGTCATTCCAAACTTCTTGCTGCCAATTTAATAGGTTTATATCTAGGTTCATTTAGGCTTCTTTACTTTTTTCTTTTTAGCCTTTTTCTTCATACCGCCGTAAGAACCACCGTAACCAGGCATAATTATCTCCAGTTTGAACGTGCTTTGTTTTGAGCTTTTTTGTTTAGCTCACCGTAATGAAAGAGCTTAACACTAGAACTTGTGTGTTTAGCCCCAGAATGTAACTCGCCATTGGGCATTTTGTGAGAACCACCTTTATGGAGACTTCCATCTTTTTTGTAGTGATTAACGCCTTTCATCAGGATATTCTCCATGTTGAATCATGTGTGCTATGTCTAACGCTCTCTGACCCACCTGAGAGGCCCACAGAGAGTTTAAAAACTCCATTGAGGCCTCTGGGTAGTCTTTTGTTTCCATCAGCTTAAGGGCCATTTTAAAGCCTCTGAGACGGGGTAAGCCAATATTGAAGCAAATATTAATCATTGCGTCTTTACGGACTCTATCTAAATCATCATAA
>Ga0222719_10005102_pt1 | contig 11398 bp, 7 predicted proteins | sample C33_34DmetaG_FD_165039 | JGI IMG/M metagenome (GOLD analysis project Ga0222719, IMG submission 165039) | Estuarine water microbial communities from San Francisco Bay, California, United States - C33_34D | ecosystem: Environmental > Aquatic > Marine > Unclassified | place: USA: California...
AGTTATATAATAAACCATAAATTATGAGAAAAAGACTGAATACCATTAATGAGGAACTTAACAGAATGAAGTCCTTATTTAGTGAGGAAAGAATGTTTGGTAATCTTGTGGAACAAGAAGAAAATGAAGTTGAAACTGAACAAAATACTGATACACCAAAAGAAACAGAAGAAGAAGTTAACTTAGATAAAAGGGGTTGTATTAAACACATAAAAGAAAAATTTAAAGCAGTTAATAGTTCTGGAGACGCACCAAAATGGAAAAGTGAAAATCCTAAAAGTGTTAAGACTATTGAATCGTGTTTAAAAACACATTATGAAACATTCCAAAAAGAGGGAATTTTCAGGGCCGGCGATGAGGCAGAAAGACTAATTGACTTATTGGAATTAAAAATAGAAAAACCTAAAGAGGTTGCGGATAAAGATGTCATTCAGATTAAAAATAAAAAAGGTCGAGTTGTAATGTTGATTAAAAATGTTAAGGGTAACCTATATAGGTTTAGAGGTAACAAAGGTGAGGTTATATTTGATAGTGCGAGGTCAGGTGGCGTAGGAAAGGTTAAATATTTCGATCCTCAGATAGAAACCTTTATAAGAAAACAGATGAGTTTGGGTAATAAAAAAATAACTATCAACAAAGGAATTAATACTAAAGGACTCGATGTGGGTTCATTTACTGTAAATTAATATATGAGTAAAAAAATAATCATATCGGAATCTCAGTACAGGCGTGTCTTTTTAAGTGAACAAAAGGTTACCCCTATGTGGAATCGACACATTCGTATGTGGACTCATCCCGCATATTCTGATTATGAGTTTAATGTTCCAAAGAATATGATATATAAAAAAAATTCTGATGGTACATACTCACCAAAATACCCATCATCTAATATGATGGATAAAGATTTTACTATAAGTAAAGATGATCCTGATATAATAAAACAAACAATTAAGTTAGAAAACGAAAAACAATTTAAAGAAAATATCACAGATAAAAAATCGGGTGACAAATTTAGACGTTGGGTACGTGATGACTCAAAAAGATTATCAAAGGTTGAAAAAGAATTAAAAAAGAATAATCTTTCTGGTACTTTAGACGCATCAGGAGATTATGATAATGAATATATAAAAATTGCGTGGAACTTACTAGGTAATTTTTATTTAATAGATTCAAGAACAAAAAAAGAAATCGATGATGAGTTTAAAGGTTGGTTAGAAAAAAATCCCATATATGATGATTACTCACAAATAGACTATACTAACGCCAAAAGGATACAGAGTGATGTAAGAAAAAGTAATGAGTATCAGAATTATATAAAGGCGTTAAAAAATAGAAGATCATTAAAGAGTACTTTTGGGTGGACTGATGATGAAAGTATCAGTATACAAAATAATATAGAAAAATTATTATCAGGGGAAATATCATCATCAACTTGTATTAATCCAGAATCGTTATTAATTGATTTAAGATTTGCAAAAGAATCTGTTCAGTCATATTTTAAAAATAATGATAATATAAATGTAGGTTCTGATGTTATATTTAGTTCCACCGCAGGTGGTTGGAAAAAAGGTGGTATATCTAAGTATTATAGTAATTTTGAATCAGATGAGGATTTAGAAAAAGAATACTCTGAATATATAGAAAAATCTAAGGAGTTAAAAAGGGAATGTTCTAACCCAATAGTAAATAAATATGACAATGTAAATGTCGCTAGTTCTACATATGTTGATAATCCATACAAAAATTATGATTCTAATAATAATCAACCAACAACCTACATAAACTATAATTCACAAAGTGAGGTTGACGCTTGTACAAAGAAGAGAAATGAACTTAACTCTAAATATCCTAACATTATATTTAGATGGAGGGAATATCAAAAAATTAAAACTCAAGAAGAATCCGCAAAAAAAGAACTTAAGTCTTTAGGTTTTGAGGTTAATGATACCACATTAATGGATGTTAGACAAATAAATCAAATATTTTATATTTTAGAAATTATAAATGTTCATAATTTAATTATTTCGGGACAAAGTTCTCAAAAAGAAGAACAATTGTGTGATGATATTGTGTATGGTACTGGTATTAGATATGTAAAGAAAAGAGATAATTTTGGTGGTGCGGCAGTACTTGTGACCACACCTGAAGAATATGATAAAACTTTTTCTTGGAAGAACGTTTGTCAAAACAGAGGTGGTGTATTTACATATCCCACAGAGAGAAAATTAGAAAAGGGTAACACTAAATCTATTGGTTGGACAGGTAATCAAGGATATTGTATGTGTGCGAGAAACAATGAGGACACAATTTATGGAAAGAAAATATATGAATGGGCGGAAGTAAGTGACACTAGAAAGTGGTATGATCCTGAAAGAATCGGTGATGCGGTTAAAGATTGCGCAACTGACTGGCATTGTATATTAGATATCGTTTCTATTGCGGCTTACGCATTCGGCCCAGTAGGTGCAATTGTTAGTGGTTTTGTAGATGCTATTAGTGCGATTGGTTATGTGATAGAAGGTGATGAAGGTTGGCAACTTAATGCAGGTTTAACCGCATTAGGTATGTTTGGTATTGGGGAAGGTTTATCACTTGCAAAAAAAGGTGTTAAATTTAGTAATAAATTAAATGATTTGGGCACTATTATAGGTAAGAATGTTGATAATGCAGGTAATATTAAAAATGCATTTAAATTAGAAAGAGATATCGCAAACTGGACTAAAAAATTAACTGACGCAGAGAAAAAACTTTATAAAGACTTTACTAAATTCAATAATAATCTTCAAAACAGGGGTGGAGAAGAATTTTTAAATCAAATAAATAAAAAAATTGAAAATTTACCAAATCCAAATAAAGGTACTTTAGAAAAAATGTTTAAAGAATTAAAACCTGAAGATATGAAAAAGTTGTTTGAAGAGTCTGGTGGCGATTTATTAAAAATGACTAATAAATATAGTAAAGGTGTTAGAGGGGCAGTAATACAAGGTGTATTATTTACTAGCGTATACACCTTTAGTGATGAAATTGGTAGTTGGTTAGGGGAAAAATATAAAGAATTATATGATAAAACAGGTTTAGATCCTTTTGGCGCTATGAATGCAGACTTAACTAAAAGTGAACAAGAAAAAATAGAGGTTGATTTTAGTGAGTTAATTATTAATGAAAAAATGGATCAAATACCTGATTACATTAATTCTAAAAAAGACGTTTTATCGGTTTTAAATATTAATGAAAATGTGTTTAATATTTATAGTGAGTTAATTAAAGGTGATAAAAAAGAAAAATCTGAAGAATTATATTCTATTTATGAAGATATTGTAAATAATGGTAAGTTAGTAAATTCTGAAGATTATAATAAAGTTAATCAGTTATGGATTAATTTTAGAGATAGTATAGATGACGTAGAAAAAACATACGTTGCTTTGAAGTCATTATTAAATTCATTTAAATCTAAAACTCCATTATCTAATTTAGATAAGATTGCAATAACTATTACAGAAGATACTTCTTATACTTATAATAAATTAGAGGAAAAATTAAACGAAATAAAAAGTGCTGCCGATATTGAAAATTTGGAGTTTGATGAATTAATTAAGAATGAAGGTTTTTTAATCAACAAAATACTTATTAATAAGGATCCTATAAAATATATGGAGAACATAATAAATAAATGGACATTATGAAAAAAAATATAAAAGAAGAGATAAGTAGAATAAAATCACTTTTTACTGAAGAAAGATTATATGGGAATTTAGTTAATGAAACTTGTGATGATTTAGGGGATGCGGTAGAATTTTTACAAACACAAGGGTATACTATAACTAAAAATGATGACACACCTTGTATTGGACCTAATACAGATATAAGTGTTGCATTTAATGAGGCAAAAAGTATAACTGGTAAACACATTTATCGTGTTGATACAACAAAATATGGTTGTAGATTAAAAATATTTAATAAAGTGACGAGTATCACTAGTAGACAAGGTAGAATTTTTACTATAAACTTATATGAAGATAGTGAACAAAAACAATTTACTGCATACTATATGTTAAAACAAGAAGATTGTTGTAATAAATCGATAGGAGGAGGAACATATAATTTTTATGACCTTGAAGTAGGTGGTGTTAGTTTATTAAAATTAAGGTATATAAAAATTTGGGGTACCTGGAAAGTATCAAGTGGGGAAATTGTATTGGAAAATTCAAAAGTTGATGCGATTTTAAATGAAAATGAAAAGGAGGTGACAAGATCTATTGATGTCGCAGGAACTTCTATAGATGTGGGACATAATAAAGACCTTTTCTCTGAAAATGGTGATCAAAATGTATGTGGTACCGCAACTGAATTATTACAACATAATTTGAGTTGGTTGAATCTGGGTGGGACAACTAAATTAAAAACATTAATATCTAAAATATAAATTATGGACAATAGACTAAAAAAACAATTTTTATCCTTAATGGGTAGGATGGATAATAGGATGACACTTAATGAAGCGCAGGAGTTTACTTCTAAAATTATACTTAATGAACAAAAAAAAGGTTACCAAAAAATAGTGGGTTCGTTTATGGAAGTATTAGGGAAAAGTGGTAAAAATATTGGTAATTATTTAGATGATGTAGAAATTAAATATAATAGTTTTTTAAATGATGTACTAAAAAAATTCGATGAAGCCAGTATATTATATAAAAGTACAGATGATTTAATAACATCACTAAAATCTCTACCTAGTTCTACTAAAATAAAACGCTATTTTAATGAATTAGAAAAATCAATGATAGACTCTTTAGAGAATATTGCAAGATCAAATGGTGAATTAGATATTTTAGAACAGGCTAAAAAAGTAATGTCAGGTGCGGCAATTCCTAAAGATATACCCACAGAATCATTAAGACCATATTTAGAATCTTTAAAAAATATTGAGAATATTAAGATCCACAATAAAGTATTATCTATTATAGGTGATATGGGTGAAAGTATAAAAAGGGGTGACACCGATATTTTATCTATTTTTACGAATTCTTTATTAAAAAATAATTCGGACTTATCTGTAAAAAACATAATGTCAGACATCGATAATTTAAAAGTTTTTTCTAAAGAAAGTGATGATTTTTTAAATGATATTTTCGAAAGGATCGATGATCTAGGGGTAGGGTTAAAAAATGAAGACGATATTTTAAAAACTTTAGGTATAAGTTTTGATAATACATATAAGTTCAAGGAAGGATTTTTTAAAAGAATGTTAAATCCTGAGAGTGCGATGTCTGCGAATTTTGATTCTGTAATTAAAAAAGTTTCTAGTCTTGATTTAGATAATACCATTATAGTTAAACAAACAAAAAGTGATGGTGTTGATGTTATTACATTTGTAGAAGTTAAAAATGCAACACCAGAGAAAATAAATATCATAAAAAATCAATTAAACCGTAATTTTATAGATGTAACCGATAAATACAACTTAAAAGGTAATGGTGGAGAAGTTAAGGATGGTATTATACAAGCGAATATTAGGAAGATAAAGATTACGGGTATTATTATTGGGGTTATCATTGTTGATTTATTTGGTGTTAATTATTTATGGACTAAATTAAGTTGTAGTGGTGAAGAAGGGAATCTTGGTGATACAGATAAAGATGTAGATGAAACGTTAGATAATATAAGTTCTACAAGAATATCAAGAGAAGATAACTGTTTCAACAAAAACTATTTATCTTTTAGTAACACTGTAACTGGATCGATTATTGGGGTGGTTTTTAATGCTTTTTCCGATACTGTGGAAGAATTAGGTGAGGAATTTAAGGGTTATATAGATGTTTTAAAAGTAACCATTAAAACTAAAATAGACAGAAAATTAAATTGTTGTTATAAATTAAACTTAGAGAATTCAGGTAAAGCTGGTTGTACAAAATCTTGTGAAAAGGGTTGTGATGGTGGAGATTGTGATGGTATACTCAAAGATTTAAAAACAACAGATGCTTTTAAAAATATTACAGACTTTTTAAATACTGAAGGAAATTGGTACGATTGGATTCCTGGGATGGAGTCTATTCCAGAAAAAAAGAAAAGACTTTTAGAAAAGTGGAAAAATAATGGTGAATTGCCGAAAGAATTTTTTAATGATGAAGGGAATTTTAATATATCTACTTTTGTTACATCAATGTGTGAAGTTTCTAAAAAATTAAGTAATTCGTGTAGAGCACAACAGATTATAAATGATTGGAATACTTTTAATGATCAAGGAATTAGTGAAGAAACTTGTGATAGTAATGAACATAAAAAAATATTTCTACAACAAAAGGAAATGGCAAAATACATTGAAAACGGTTTAGTTGTTGATTGGAAAGAAGGGTCTGAGGATGATTTAGAAAATGTTATAACCATCGGAAATCTTATGGATAAAATAGAAGTACCATTCAAAAGTGAAAATGAAAACACAGGAGAAGTGGAAAATAACGCAATCGAAGTAGTTAAAAAAAATATAGAATATATTGTAAATAGAGAAAATTATTGTAAATGTATAAAAAACCCAACTGCCGAAGGGTGTGGAGGTTCAAAAACCGAAAATAAAGGTCAGGATAAAGTTACACTTAAAACTGTTAAAGAATATATTGATGAAGTGATAGTTAAGGAGTTCAATCAAGATACGTGCGATAGTATCTACAGATATAATGATAAGAATAGATATGAATACTCCTATAAAACTTACCTTACTAATGCGGGTTATTCTGAGACTGACGTTAAAGACGGTTTAGAATACATTTTTAATGTTAAAATACCTGAGTATTGTAATAAATAGAAAAGTAACTATTTATATATAGTTTACAAATAATAAAGTTTTAATAATATAGTATTATGGAAAATAATTATCAAGGTCATACTGATCCTAACTTCGTACCAGAGGAGTTTAAAACCCCTTATGATATTTTAGAGTTACCATCACAAGGTATTCTATATAAAAATAATAAAAAAAATGTTAAAGTAGAGTATCTAACTGCGATGGACGAGTCAATTTTGACTTCACCTAACATCGCAAATTCAGGTAAAATGGTAGATACCTTAATAAAGAGAAAGGTTAAAGATTTAAATTTTGATGATTTAGATTTATTGACAGGAGATAGAATGGCAATACTTTTATTTTTAAGGGTAACTGCATTCGGTGAGGAATATTCGCAAGTGGTATATGACGAAGAAAGTGGTGACTTTGTTGATGTTATAATCGATTTATCTAAACTAAAACAGAAAAAATTAAGTATAAAACCAGATGAAAATGGTGAATTTGATTTTATATTACCCCAATCAAAAAAGAAAGTTACATTTAGATTGTTAACGGGTAGAGATGAAAATATAATTAGTGAAAAAGACGAATCATTAATAAAAAGAGACCCTGATAAACTTTCACAAAAAAGAATACTTACCATTGAACAACAAGTTATGTCTATTGATGGTGAAAGGGATAAATTAAAATTATCCAATATAATTAGGAAACTTAGTATAATGGATATTAGGAAACTTAGAAATTATATTAATGAAGTTACACCAGGAATGGATTTTAATACAACAGGAAGGACTCAGGGGGGAGAGTCCATAGATTGCTTTCTTAGATTCAACTCAACTTTTTTCTGGCCTGAAATCTAATTATTTAGATTATTTACATAAAGAAATTAATTTTTTAGTGCGATTCGGATATTCATATTCTGACATAATGATAATGCCCACATATTCCAGAAAGATATTTATTAGGCAAAATGCCCCTAAAGATGAATGATTTTAATATTTTCAGATATTTATTAAATAAAAAACATGAAGCGTAGTATCTTATATCAAAATGGATTAATAGAAGAGATTATTAAAACTATAGACAACTTAATTTTAGAAAGTGATGAAATAAAAGGAACTAAAATTAAATACAAAGTAATTGATGACATTGGGGATAACGATGAATTACCAGCAAATTCTATAGAAATTTCAGAGGCAAAAAAAATTGATCCTACTGTTAATGTTGGGGACGAAATAGAAATTGATACCTATACTGAAAGTGATTTAACAGAAATATTAAATAATCCAGATAGTACTATATTTGGGGAGGATGAACTTAAAGCGATAGGGGTTTCTTTAGGTACTAGTCCCACAGGAAAAAGACGATTAGTTAAGATTGGTACGGGTGTAGTAAAAATAGCACCTAAAACACTTTTAGCTATTGTTAAGGCTAGAAGTACTGCAAAAAAAATAAAGAATAATATAAAGAATAAATTTAGAAAATCTATCCCTGTAAATAATTGTTATTGTGCTAAATTACTTGAACAATATTGTGTAGAGCCAGATCCTAACAAACCTGAAAAGTGTGAACCCAACAGAGATTCTTTTGAGTCCGATATTAATGATCAAGGAGAATTAGTTAAAGAAGAACTTTTAAAAAAATGGGATGAGTGTGCTAGCACATATAAAGAGTTTAATACTAAAAAAAGAAAAGTTAGAAAAGAAGTTATATATAATTGTAAAGATGTTGAGGACTGGTGGGATAGAGCGGATAAACTTATGGATAAAATAGTTCAAGAACTAAGTAAATTTTATGACGTTAATGAAATTCAATCCATAGTAAAAAATAAAAAATCAGGTTCTGTTGCCGAAAAAATTACTGCAAATCACACTAAAATAAAAATAGAAATTGAGGGCAAAATGGAATACACTTCATGTTCTTCACATGAAATAAATGCTGGTACACATGTATTTACTATTGTTGGTGAACATAAAGAGGGTGGGAAAACTGTTGTATTAGAAAAGGGTGGTAATAGATACATATGGTCGTTTGATAATGCAATGGTAAACGTAAGACAGTCAGACTCAACATGGTGTTTACAATCTGGTGTTACTACAGGTAACCCAGTTACATGGACAGGTAAGATAATAGAATATATTTAAAATGGAACCAAATAAAATAGAAGAACTAGAGAAAAAATTATCCCAATTTGAGAAGAGGGCGAAGTCTGTTTATGAACAAGTAGATGGGGTGTCTAAAAAAACTCTTAACGGTATAAAAAACACATACAAAGAGTTAGAAAAAGATTTAAAAAAAATAGCTGAAAGTAACGATGCCTTGGAGAAGGAAAGAGCTAAAGCGGCATTAGAGAGGTTAAACATCGAAAGAAAAGCTGCTTTAGACAATGTTCAAGTTACAGGTAGGATTAAAAATGAGGTTTTAATTATTGGGCAAAATTATAAAGATTTCCTAACTACTACTGCAGCACAATATAACTTAGGTCAACAAGTTGCAAAAACTTACAAACAATTAAGTAGAGATTTAGGTACTGGTGGTATGGCAGCAGAAAGGATGAAAAAAAGTTTTAAGGACGCATTACCTGATGTAGTTGAGTTGGGTATGTCGCAAGAAAATTTAGCACAAATATATGAAAAAATATCTGAAGAAACTGGTAGAGTTAGTACTCTTAGAGCAGAAGAGGCTAGACTAATAGGTGCAATGGCACAGGGTACAGGACTTATGGGTTCTGAAGTTGCTGATATGACAGAATCTTTTAATTTAATGGGTGTTAGCACAGAAAAAATGAATGATTTAGTGTTTGAGACATTTAAAACTTCACAAGCAATGGGTTTAAATGCCAATAAAGTGGTGAAAGTTTTACAACAAAATATGAATCAAATGCAATCTTATTCTTTTAAAGGTGGGGTAAAAGGTATGACTGAAATGGCAAAACAAGCAGTTAAAATGCGTTTAGATGTTTCTGACATACTACAGATGTCGGATAAATTTTATCAACCTGAGGCAGCAATTGAGGCGGCGGCTAACCTACAAATGTTAGGTGGTGACATAGCAAAAGCATTTGGGGATCCTTTTGAAACTATGTATTTAGCTAGAAACAAACCAGAAGAATTAGCTAAAAAAGTCGGTGAAATGACTGAGAACATGATGCAGTTTAATGAGGAAACAGGTGAATTTGAAATGCCTGCGGAGGTTAGAATGCAATTAAAAGCTGCTGGTGACCAATTAGGAATTAATGTCGATAAGATGGTGGAAATGTCACGCCAAACATCTAAAATTAAAGACATAAAAATGAAATTTAGTATGTCTGGATTAGATGAAGAAGCTAAAGATAGTATTGCTTCTTTGGCTACCTATAAAGACGGTAAATATGTTATACAACATGATGGTAAAGATCTGGGGTTAGATGAGATTAATCAAGGTATGGCAGAGGAAATAATGAAAGCCAACCAATCGCAAGAAGACGATTTTAAAGATATCGCAATTAATACTCAAACAATGTCCGAAAAATTAACTTCTATGGAAGAAGCTATGAAATTAAGGGCATCTCTAATACCTGACACGTATGAAATTTCTGCAGGATACTTAGAAGAAAATATGGTGGGACCACTAAAAGATAGTATGGAGGGTGCTACACAGGCTTTTGTTGCAACTGCAGGTGATGCAATAAAAAAATCCTTAGAGGCATCAGGAATGGAAAATGAGTTAGGTGAACTTACATCTGAACTTAATGAATTTGCAAAAACAGTTAAAGAAAAGGGTATTTCTAGTATTGAAAATCTGGGTGATATAACAGATGATATTTTTAAAAAGTATTTCGGTGATGAAGCGCAAGATGATGTTAAAGATTCATCAGGAAAAGCAGGCGGTGATGTGAAAAATGATTTCTTAATGAGAGAAGACGGATCAACTGTTTCATTTTCTAGTGAAGATGATATTATAGGTGCAAAAAGAGGTGGGCCTTTAGACAAATTAATGGATAAAGGGTTACCTAATAACAATATGGTAGGTGGTACAACACCTACAAAAATGGAATTTGGTAATATAAACATTAGTGGTAGAATAGAAATAGTTTCACCTGATGGTTCTACAAATGGGATGGATATGTCTTCATTAAAACCACAAATTGAAAAAATGATTATTAGTCATATGAATGGATCATTCAGAAATGGTGGGGTTAGTTCAAGTAAGGAAACTACCGATTATATGGGTTAATTAAAAATTTTTTAATTTATTTTCATTTTACTATTGACTTTTCAACAAAAAGTTATTATTATTACAAGGACCAGTATAAACAAGAAATTATACAAGTTTCAAATAAATAATAATAAAAACAAGTATAATAATTATTATTTAATTTTCCTGAATTTTATTGATGTAATATTTATATAATAAGAAATTATTATATATGGCAGGAATATTAGACCATCAAGGAATATTTTATCAACAAGGTATATTATCAACACAACAGTTTAGGGATAATTTACTTGGTAGAAATTTACCACCACCCGTTAATGAAACATTAACACAATCTGGATTAGTATCTAAATTAGATGATATTGGTAAAGTTATTAATGTACCTATATTTGGTACAGGAGATGAGAATATACCTGTTCACTA